>Ga0160472_100039_pt1 | contig 240625 bp, 218 predicted proteins | sample HID1973M_E11MG_FD_108267 | JGI IMG/M metagenome (GOLD analysis project Ga0160472, IMG submission 108267) | Enriched mosquito-associated microbial communities from UW Madison campus, WI, USA - HID1973M_E11 MG | ecosystem: Host-associated > Arthropoda: Insects > Digestive system > Unclassified ... | reverse complement strand
GTAAGGAACGCCAACCTGACGACCCAGCAGGATGTGCTCACGGGTCTGAGGCATTGGGCCGTCAGTCGCAGCAACAACCAGGATCGCGCCGTCCATCTGCGCAGCACCGGTGATCATGTTTTTCACATAGTCGGCGTGGCCTGGGCAGTCAACGTGTGCGTAGTGACGAGTCGGGGTTTCATACTCAACGTGAGAAGTGTTGATGGTGATACCACGAGCCTTCTCTTCTGGCGCGTTATCGATCTGATCAAACGCGCGAGCCTGGCCGCCGTAAGTTTTAGACAGAACGGTAGTGATTGCTGCAGTCAGGGTGGTTTTACCGTGGTCGACGTGACCGATGGTGCCCACGTTTACGTGCAGTTTGTTACGCTGAAATTGCTCTTTCGCCATGGCGATAATTCCTTACGTTATGCCTTCATCATTTGGATGAAGGCATCAGTTCAAATTTAAACCGTAGCCTTATTTGCTACGAGCTTCAATAACGGCCTGCGCTACGTTGTTCGGCGCATCGTCATACTTCAAGAACTCCATGGAGTAAGAAGCACGACCTTTGGTCAGAGAACGCAGCTGAGTTGCGTATCCGAACATCTCAGACAACGGAACTTCAGCGTGAATCTGAACGCCAGTAGCGTTAGATTCCTGCCCTTTGAGCATACCACGACGACGGCTAAGGTCACCGATGACATCACCCGTGTTCTCTTCTGGCGTTTCAACTTCAACCTTCATGATAGGTTCAAGCAGAACAGGTGTCGCTTGTTTAAAGCCTTGTTTGAAGGCAATAGACGCGGCCAGTTTAAACGCCAGCTCTGAGGAGTCGACATCGTGGTAAGAACCGAAGTGCAGACGCACGCCCAGATCCACAACCGGGTAACCAGCCAGAGGGCCTGATTTCAGCTGCTCCTGGATACCTTTGTCAACCGCAGGGATGTATTCACCAGGAATCACACCACCTTTGATGTCGTTGACAAATTCGTAGCCTTTCGGGTTCGAACCTGGCTCCAGTGGGTACATGTCGATAACAACATGACCATACTGACCACGACCACCAGACTGCTTGGCGTGTTTACCTTCAACATCGGTAACTTTGTTGCGAATCGCTTCACGGTAAGCAACCTGTGGTTTACCCACGTTTGCTTCAACGTTGAACTCACGCTTCATACGGTCAACGATGATGTCGAGGTGCAATTCACCCATACCGGCGATGATGGTCTGGTTAGATTCTTCATCAGTCCATACGCGGAATGATGGGTCTTCTTTTGCCAGACGGCCCAGAGCCAGACCCATTTTTTCCTGGTCAGCTTTGGTTTTTGGCTCAACGGCGATAGAGATTACCGGCTCCGGGAACTCCATGCGCTCAAGGATGATGACGTTATCTGGGTCACACAGGGTGTCACCAGTGGTCACATCTTTCAGGCCGATCGCAGCTGCGATATCACCCGCACGAACTTCTTTAATCTCTTCACGCTTGTTAGCGTGCATCTGAACGATACGGCCCAGACGCTCACGGTTTGACTTAACCGGGTTGAACACGGTGTCACCCGTGTTAACAACACCAGAGTAAACGCGGAAGAAGGTTAAGTTACCCACGAACGGGTCGGTAGCGATTTTGAACGCCAGTGCAGCAAACGGCTCGTTGTCATCAGAGTGACGAACAGCCGGCGTGTCTTTACCGTCGTCCAGCATACCGTTGATCGCGGTAACGTCAGTCGGTGCTGGCAGATATTCAACAACTGCATCCAGCATCGCCTGAACACCTTTGTTCTTAAATGCAGAACCACAGGTTACCAGGATAATTTCGTTGTTCAGAACACGCTTACGCAGAGATGTTTTGATCTCTTCTTCAGTCAGTTCTTCACCACCGAAGAATTTCTCCATCAGCTCATCAGAGCCTTCAGCAGCGGCTTCAACCAGCTTCGCATGCCATTCTTCAGCCAGTTCCTGCATATCAGCTGGAATATCTTCGTAGTCGAAGGTTACACCCTGGTCTGCGTCGTTCCAGTTGATTGCTTTCATTTTCACCAGGTCAACAACACCGGTGAATTTCTCTTCTGCGCCGATAGCCAGCTGCAGAGGAACTGGAGTTGCGCCCAGACGAACTTCCATCTGCTTAACAACTTTCAGGAAGTTAGCACCCATGCGGTCCATTTTGTTAACGAACGCAATGCGTGGAACTTTATATTTGTTAGCCTGACGCCATACGGTCTCAGACTGTGGCTGAACGCCACCAACTGCACAGTAAACCATTACCGCGCCATCAAGCACACGCATAGAACGTTCAACTTCGATGGTGAAGTCAACGTGTCCGGGGGTGTCGATGATGTTGATGTGGTGTGGTTCAAACTGCTTGGCCATACCAGACCAGTAACAGGTGGTCGCAGCGGAAGTGATGGTAATACCACGTTCCTGTTCCTGCTCCATCCAGTCCATGGTTGCTGCGCCGTCATGTACTTCACCGATTTTGTGGTTTACACCGGTGTAGAACAGAACGCGTTCGGTAGTGGTAGTCTTACCGGCGTCGATGTGCGCACTGATACCGATATTACGGTAGCGAGCAATGGGTGTTTTACGAGCCATTTGATTCCTCTGATTCTCGGACGTTCAAAGTAAGTTGAACCCAGCGGGTTAGCTTTTTGAGCGCCCGCTGGTTTAACAACAACTACGTGGCTATTACCAGCGGTAGTGAGCGAACGCCTTGTTGGCTTCTGCCATGCGGTGAACGTCTTCACGTTTCTTAACTGCAGTACCTTTGTTCTCTGCAGCATCAGAAAGTTCGTTCGCCAGGCGGAGAGCCATAGATTTATCACCGCGTTTACGAGCAGCATCTACGATCCAACGCATTGCCAGAGCATTACGACGAACCGGACGGACTTCTACTGGTACTTGGTAAGTAGAACCACCAACGCGACGTGACTTAACTTCGACAGTCGGACGCACGTTTTCCAGGGCTACTTCAAAAGCTTCCAGGGAGTTTTTACCAGAACGTTGAGCCAGGGTCTCAAGAGCGGTATAAACGATTGTTTCTGCAGTAGATTTTTTACCATCTACCATCAGGATATTTACAAATTTGGCCAGCAGCTCTGATCCGAACTTAGGATCTGGCAGAATTTTACGCTGACCAATGACGCGACGACGTGGCATGGAAATACTCCGTTGTTAATTCAGGATTGTCCAAAACTCTATGAGTTTATTTTGACATTTAATTTAAAACGTTTGGCCTTACTTAACGGAGAACCATTAAGCCTTTGGCTTCTTCACGCCGTACTTGGAGCGAGCCTGCTTACGGTCTTTAACACCTGAGCAGTCAAGCGCGCCACGAACGGTGTGGTAACGCACACCTGGCAGGTCTTTTACACGACCGCCACGGATCAGGATCACGGAGTGTTCCTGCAGGTTATGACCTTCACCACCAATGTAGGAGGTAACTTCAAAACCGTTGGTCAAACGCACACGGCAGACTTTACGCAGTGCGGAGTTTGGTTTCTTAGGAGTGGTGGTGTACACACGAGTACAAACGCCACGTTTTTGCGGGCAAGCTTCCAGCGCCGGCACGTTGCTCTTTGCAACTTTGCGGACGCGTGGTTTGCGAACCAGCTGGTTAACTGTTGCCATTAAATAGCTCCTGGATTTGCTTTTGCTTCGTAAACACGTAATAAATCGCCTCGTAGAATTACGAGGAGGCAGAATTTTAGGGCTGAGTCAAAGGGGTGTCAAGAAATAACCAGGTTTTACCTCATTACCAGGTCATTTGTTGTGAATGCTTTTCTGTCAGCGCGACGAAACCATTATAGTTCACTGGCTGTATTTTGGTTGAAGTTTTTCCAGCCAGGCCGCGCGCCATCAGGTCTTCTTCCAATACCCACAAGGTTGCTGGTGTGCTTAACAGCCGTGCCAGCGCCTGACTTTCATTCAATGCAGCGAAAACACCATCCTGCATGAGCAAGACATCATCTTCAGCGTTAAGGAGCAAAAGTAAGGTATCAAGATCGCTATAAGCAGGAGAATGCATCAAGGTGTGCAGCATGAGTCTCTCTTAAAAAGTCAGAATGCGATCATACTGTGCCAGCTTTTGACGCAGCGCAGCAGCGGCAACGAGTTCTACATCCAATATGCGCGATTGCTCAGCAGCCAGTCCCCGCGTCTTAAGGGAATCCAGGCAAAGATAGCAGTGTTCGATATCATAGAGTGCTAGCACGCCGAACGTTGCAGCATAGTGACGACTAAGAATCGCATCAGGTTGCTGGTTCATCATTAATTGCAGCACGCCATCACCTATAAAAAACAGGCCGACCTGATCGCTGAGCGCAGCGGTGGCCAATGCCGCATCTAAACCTTCTCGCCCTGCACTGCTGCCATGTGGGCCGCGAGTAAAAACAAAAGCCACGCGATTCATTAAAGAAGCACCTTGTTAAAATTGCACCAGGCGGTCGCAGCTCAATGCAGCTTCTGCCAGCGCACCCAAACCACTTAACTCAAAACCGGGCTGCAGATTATTTCCTGAAAGCTGTAAACGCTCCGCCTCTTGCGCATCGGCTACACCGCGTCGTAATGCCGCCGCCACACAAATGTTCAATGCCACGCCCTCTTCATTACTTAGCTTCTGCCAGGCCCGTACCAGATCATATTCATCATTTGCCGGTGCAGTGAGCTGGTTAGCGTTCAACACACCTTCCCGATAAAAGAAGACGCTTTCTAGTTGATGCCCTGCCGCTAATAACGCTCGGGCAAACAGCAGCGCACTGCTGGCTTGCTGCGTACCATAGGCAGGACCTGTCACCAACAAGGTGTAGCGCATCAACGATCCTGTCCCTGAAAATCGCCATTCTTGAACTGGCGAATATAAAGGTAAACCGTGTGCTTTGAGATATTAAGGCGATCGGCGACCTGGTTGATGGCATCTTTAATGTCAAAAATACCTTTCTCGTACAGATTCAACACTATCTGGCGATTCTTAGCATTGTTTGAAACGTTACGATCGGCGCTCACTTCTTCAATAGTGAACTCCAGCGTTTGCATTACCAAATCGTCCACTGAGCTGGCAAAATTAACATTCGAATCAACCTGCTGCATTTCGGGTGGCATAAACGTCGACATGATTTGCGAGAACGGCACATCCAGATTCATGTTGATACACAGCAAACCAATGACACGTTGCTGGCGATTACGAATGGCAATAGTCACCGATTTCATTAGCACGCCACTCTTGGCGCGTGTGAAATAGGCACGGGAAACGTTGCTGTCTGCGCCGTGCATATCGTGCAGCATGCGCAGCGCCAGATCGGTAATTGGCGATCCCACTTTACGTCCCGTGTGCTCACCATTTGCGATGCGCACGGCGGAACATTTCAGGTCTTCCAGAGAATGCAGGACAATTTCGCAATGCGAGCCAATTAACATCGCCAGACCATCAACAACGGCCTCGTACGACTTTAAGATATCGTAATCGCTTTGTTCGAACGGACGCTGCTCCAGAAGATCGAAGTCGCTTAGTTCGCCGGGATTGAATGGATTAGACATTGAAGACATCACCCTAAGTGGCTGGAGCCTGTCACAGCGCTGCAGGGCAGACTCAATATTGGGATAGTTATGCAGGCGCTAGTCTGGCAAATGTCGCCCGCTTATGCCAGAGGTTTGTGGTGATGCGGAAATGAAACCGCCGCCCGAAGGCGGCGGTGAACAGATTACTGCGATTTTTTCGCGTCAGCCGCAGGAGCCTGCGCTTTTTCATCTGCTTTAGGTGCAGGTTTGATGTCGAGCAGTTCTACATCAAATACCAGCGTGGAGTTTGCCGGAATACCCGGAACGCCGTTTTTACCGTAAGCCAACTGCGGTGGGATAACCAGTTTGATCTTGCCACCTTTTTTCACGTGCTTCAGACCTTCGGTCCAGCCTGGAATCACGCCGTCTAAACGAAATGACAGCGGCTCGCCACGTGTATAAGAGTTGTCGAACTCAGTACCGTCAGTCAATGTACCTTTGTAGTTCACAACCACCGTGTCGCTGTCTTTCGGTGCGTCACCGGTACCTTCTTTCTCGACTTTATACAGCAGACCACTTTCAGTCTTCTTCACACCGCTTTCTTTAGCAAATTTGGTCGCATAAGCGTCGCCTTTATCGGCATTTTCTTTCGCGTCTTTTTCCATCTTCGCTTGGGCTGCGCCTTTCACGCGGCCTTCGAATGCTTGCAGAGTCTGCTCAATTTCTTCATCGGACAGTTTGCTTTTGCCACCAAACGCATCCTGAACACCAGAAATCAGCTGATCTTTATCCAGTTTGATGCCCAGTTTTTCCTGCTCCTTCAGGGAGTTGTCCATGTAGCGACCCAACGAGGCGCCCAGCGCGTAAGCGGATTGCTGATCTTCATTTTTGAAGGCCGCATTTTTTGGAGCCTGAGGTGCAGACGTCGCTGCTGCTGCTGGTGCAGCGGCAGTTTCTGCAGCCATTGCCAGCGGAGCATTCAGCGCGACGGCCATGGTGGTAGCTAACAATGTGACTTTTAACAGTGATTTCATCCTTTCTCCAAAACCGAAGCCTCTAACCTCGGGAATCATTGCAGACTTGAGGGCCCACACTATAACTGTACGTGGCAGTGGCGAACACTCCCACAACGTAATTACCCGGTTAACCTCCGACCTTTTTTGCGACAGGAAGTTTCATCAGAGATGATGCCGTAATGTGCTTTTTCAAGCGTAACGCCAGAGAATGGTAAAAAATCGGGTAATTCTGTGCCGTCAGGCCGTAGAATCACGCCCTTAGCCAATCACATCACCCATATTATGAGGAGGGGTCATGCAACAATCAGAGTGGGAACAACGTCTCGAAACGCTGGAAAGCAAACTGGCCTTTCAGGAAATGACCATTGATCAACTGAACACCACCGTGGTGCAACACGAATTGGAAATGGTAAAAATGCGCGAACAGATGCGCATATTACTGGATAAACTGAAAGCCAGCGCGCCATCAATGATTGCTTCGCAATCGGAAGAAACACCGCCACCTCATTATTAAGTCTGGCGCGGCCCGCGCAGTCACGAGACAAGCCCTTACGATACCAAAAGAAAGGCCACCCGAAGGTGGCCTTTTTATCACGCTTTACTTAGTGGCTGCAGCCACAACCGCCCGTACCGCAACCACCTTTACCGTGGTCATGGTCATGGTCATGGTCGTGATCATGGTCGTGGTGATGACCATCAGCACCGTGAACGTGGCCATGAGCCAATTCTTCCGGCGTTGCTTCACGAATCGCTACCACTTCAACATTGAAGTTCAGGTTCTGACCCGCCAGCATGTGGTTACCGTCGACCACGACGTGATCGTCTTCCACTTCGGTGATTTCAACCGGAACGGGACCTTGATCGGTTTCTGCCAGGAAACGCATGCCAACTTGCAGTTCGTCAACGCCCATAAATACATCTTTTGGTACACGCTGAACCAGGTTGTCATCGTACTGACCATACGCATCGTTAGCGGGAATATGCACGTCAAACTTATCGCCTGCTACGTGATTTTCCAATGCGTTTTCCAGACCAGAAATCAGGGAACCATGACCGTGCAGATAGTCCAACGGTGCACTCACCGGTGACTCGTCAACCAACACGCCGTCTTCTGTACGTACCTGATAGGCCAGGCTTACCACCAGGTCTTTTGCTACTTTCATGATATCTCCTAACCGTTGAGAGCTGAGATCCCGTCTCATTGGTCTATTTTTGCGTGCAATAACACCAACCAGAAAGGTTCGGGGCTGGGTACGAGAGGGTTTTACTTTCTCTCGCGACCTCAGCGTTAATGGCGCCAATTGTAACGGAATTCAATCCCGCTGTAAGTTCAAGCTTAAAAAAAGCTGCGCCATTCCGCTACTCAGGATGGAAAATTCCAATAACTTGTTCATTGCTGCGAACCTGATCGCGAGCCTGCTTATCAGCCTCACGCATCTGATGGCCGCATTTTACACACTCAACCACATCAACATTATTTTCACGCCACATCGCTAGCGTGTCTTTTTCCTGACAGTGCGGACAGACCGCACCAGCAATAAATCGTTTACGCATTGTGTCCTGCCTGTGTTGTCTTTTTACTCGTCATCATCCCAACCATCCAGCTGACGCTTCTCCTGTTGCATCTCGCGGCGGAAGATATCTTCCAGTTCACGACGCGCCTCACGAACACGAGAAACCTGCGCGCTGTCCGCATGGTTAGGCATAAGCTCACGTAACATACGCATATCCAAACGACGGAAATGCAGCTGCGCGCGCTGTGCCTGATGTGGATGCATGCCTAACGACATTAATGCCTTACGGCCCAGCTCCAGCGCACTGGAGAACGTCTCACGTGAGAATTGTGTCACGCCCGACAGTAGCAGTTCGTGAGCTTCAACACGTCCACGTGCGCGCGCCAAAATCTGCAACTGCGGAAAATGCTGTTGGCAAAGATGAACAATAGTCATAGTGTCTTCGGGTTCATTACAGGTAATCACAATGGATTGGGCGCTGGCTGCACCTGCTGCACGCAGCAACTCCAGCTCAGTTGCATCACCGTAATAAACCTTGTAACCATATTTACGCATCAGGCTGACCGCGCTGATGTCACGTTCCAAAACGGTAATCCGCTTGTTATTAGCCATCAACAAGCGTCCGATAACCTGACCAAAACGTCCAAAACCGACCACAATCACCTGCGGCTGGTCGTCTTCAACAAAATGCTTCTCTGCATTCTCATCCGTTTCGTTGAAACGGCGCGCCAGTAGCCGATCAATTCCTTTCATCAGCAGCGGCGTGGTCATCATTGATAAGGTTACTGTCACCAGCAGCAACGGCAGCTGATCGCCAGAGAACAATTTTGCCGATGAAGCGGCGGAAAAGAGCACGAAGGCGAATTCACCGCCTTGACTTAACACACCGGCAAACTGCTGACGCTCTGAACTGCGCAAGCCGAACATTCTGCCCAACACATACAGCACCAGCGTTTTAACCACTACCAGAATCAGCACGCCGAGTAAGATGGTAAAGATATGGGTATAAAGCACGCCAAGGTTTAACGCCATGCCCACGGAAATAAAGAACAAGCCCAGCAGCAAGCCCTTGAAGGGATCAATAGCCACTTCCAGCTCATGACGATATTCGCTTTCCGCCAGCAGAATCCCGGCGATGAATGTGCCAAGCGCCATAGACAAACCCAGCGCGTCCATAAACAGCGCTGATCCCAGCACCAACAGCAGCGACGCGGCAGTAAACACCTCACGCACGCCCGAAGCGGCGATGTAACGGAATATCGGGCGCAGCAAATAGCGGCCACCAATCAACATGCCCGCAAACGCCAGCACTTTCATGCCAAGTTTTAGCCAGTCGATGTGTCCGCTGTCGGTTCCGGCTAAAAGAGGAATCAATGCCAGCGCTGGAATAACCGCGATGTCCTGAAATAGCAGCACAGAAAAGCCCAACTGCCCTGACTCGCTGCGGTTCATGCCTTTGTCACGCATCAACTGCAATGCCATTGCGGTGGAGGACATGGCTAAACCAATCCCGCCGATCACTGCAGCTTGCCAGTCAAAATGACTCAACCAGAGCAGCGTGCCAAGAATCGCGGCTGAGAAGATAACCTGAGCGGCGCCTACGCCAAAGATTGATCGACGAAGTGACCAAAGCTTTGAAGGGTTCAGCTCCAGCCCAATGATAAACATCAGGAAAACAACGCCAAGTTCAGAGAAATGCAGAATTTCTTCGACGTCGCTAATAAATCCTAATCCCCACGGGCCGATAGCGATGCCCGCCACCAAATACCCCAAAACTGCACCAATACCGAGGCGAGCCGCCACGGGTACAATCAGCACCGCCGCAACCAGATAAATCACTCCTGCGGTCAGCAGCGTTTGTCCTCCCATTACAACCCTCCATTCGACAGCGGTGCTGCCAGCCAATCGCCATAGGCGCGGGCATAATTTTTCATCAACTCGGGATTCTGGCGGCGCGCCCAATAGATAATCATCGGTGGCATCCAGTGCATACTGCACATCTGCGCGGTCAGCTCAAACGGCAGCATGATGTCATTCATGCGATAGCGATTCAGGCCCTGGCTTTGAAAAGCGCCTTCAGGTTCACCGGTCGTCACCACGCTGCGCCAATATTTCCCTTCCAGCGCATTGCCATCGGTACCATTGGCAAACCCGCGCGACAGTACGCGATCCAGCCACTCTTTCAGCAGCGATGGACAGCTATAAGTATAAAGTGGGTGTTGAAAAACAATGACCTGATGTTCACGCAAGAGTTCTTGCTCTCGGTGAATATCAATAAAAAAGTCCGGATAGATCGCGTAGAGATCGCGAACCGTGACATGTTCCATTGCCTGAGCCGGTTGCAGCAAAATCCGATTAGCAACCGAATCCTGTGATTCCGGGTGGGCGTAAAGCAGCAAAATCTTCGGTGGCTGCGACATCGTTACCCTCCAAATCGTCGTCATTGGTGCGCTTTTCCGCTACCATGCACGACCAGCAAAATCTTATTATGTTGCCTGTAAATTAACATATTCTGACGATACGGCGCTTATGATTGTCTTTTCAGCCTTACAAATACGCCGCGGCATCCGCGTCTTGCTCGACAATGCCACCGCCACCATCAATCCTGGCCAAAAAGTCGGATTAGTGGGGAAAAACGGCTGTGGTAAATCCACACTGCTGTCGCTGCTAAAAGGTGAGATCACCAGCGATGCCGGCAGCATGACCTTTCCTGGTAACTGGGCATTGGCCTGGGTTAATCAGGAAACCCCTGCCTTGAGCAAACCGGCTCTTGACTACGTTATTGATGGCGATCGCGAATTCCGCCAGCTTGAATCTGAATTAGCCGACGCGAATGCACGCAACGATGGCAACGCCATTGCGCTTTTGCACGGCAAACTGGATGCGGTTCAGGCGTGGAGCATACCGGCTCGCGCCTCAAGTCTGCTGCACGGTTTGGGCTTTAGTCAGGAACAATTGCAACGTCCGGTAAGCGATTTCTCCGGTGGCTGGCGTATGCGCCTCAACCTGGCACAAGCGCTGATTTGCCGCTCCGATTTGCTGCTGCTGGATGAACCAACAAACCACCTCGATCTTGACGCGGTGATTTGGCTGGAGCGCTGGCTTAAAAGCTATGAAGGCACGCTGATCCTGATTTCCCATGACCGTGATTTCCTCGATCCCGTTGTGGACAAGATCATCCATATTGAACAGCAATCGCTGTTTGAATATACCGGCAATTACACGTCGTTTGAGCGTCAGCGCGTCGCCAAACTGGCACAGCAGCAGTCGCTGTATGAAAGCCAGCAAGAAAAGGTGGCGCATTTACACAGCTACATTGATCGCTTCCGCGCCAAAGCATCTAAAGCTAAACAGGCGCAAAGCCGCATCAAAATGCTGGAACGCATGGAGATGATTGCGCCTGCACACGTGGATAACCCATTCACCTTCAGTTTCCGTCCACCGGAAAGCTTGCCAAATCCATTACTCAAAATGGAGAAAGTCACCGCCGGCTATGGTGATCGCATCATTCTTGACGCCATCAAACTGAACCTGGTGCCGGGTTCGCGCATCGGTTTACTGGGCCGTAATGGCGCGGGTAAATCAACGCTGATTAAGCTATTGGCAGGCGAACTGGATGCGCTTCAAGGTCAGATTGGTTTAGCAAAAGGCATCAAACTGGGCTACTTCGCTCAGCATCAGTTGGAATTTTTGCGCGCCGATGAATCGCCATTGCAACATCTCTCCCGCATTGCGCCCAAGGTATTGGAACAGCAGTTGCGTGATTATTTAGGCGGCTTTGGTTTCCAGGGCGATAAAGTCAGTGAAATCACTGAACGCTTCTCTGGCGGTGAAAAAGCGCGTCTGGTGTTGGCACTGATTGTCTGGCAGCGCCCTAACCTGCTGTTGCTTGATGAACCGACCAACCACCTTGATTTAGACATGCGTCAAGCGCTGACTGAAGCATTGATCGACTTTGAAGGCGCGCTGGTGGTGGTGTCGCACGATCGTCACCTGCTCCGCGCCACCACCGACGATCTCTATTTGGTTCATGACGGCAAAGTTGATGTTTTTCCGGGCGATCTGGAAGATTACCAGCAATGGTTGAGTGATTTGCAGAAGCAGCAGGCGCAACAAGATAGCGCGCCCAAGCAGGATAACGTCAACAGCGCGCAGTCGCGTAAAGATCAAAAGCGCCGTGATGCCGAATTGCGTAGCCAAACTCAGCCGCTGCGTAAAGAGATCGAGAAGCTGGAAAAGCAGATGAGCAAATGGCAAAGCCAGTTGGCTGACGCTGAAGCGCAGCTTTCCGACAGCGCTATTTACGATCAAAGCCGCAAAGCCGATTTAACCGCCGCGCTGCAGCAGCAGGCAGAGAGTAAATCGGCGCTGGAAGAGGTCGAAATGGCGTGGCTTGAAGCGCAAGAAAAGTTAGAGCAGATGATGGCATCAATTTAAGACGCTTTTTAGTGCGAGGTCGTTTGTCCCCCACCTCAGTCCTCCCCCATACATGGGGGAGGAAGATGCTGCAACATGCGAATTCGGTGTCAGCATGCGGCAGCGTCGCCTTCCCCCGCTTAGCGGGGGAAGGCCGGGATGGGGGACAGCCAGCACTGTCTGAGGCACAAACTACGAATCCAGCCCGCAAAAATCAAACCGGTTTATCGCCTAACACTGTCGCCCGATGCATCACCCGCCGCGCCGGATAATAATCCGCATTGGCATAATGCTGTGTTACGCGATTATCCCAAATAGCGACATCGTTTGGCTGCCAGCGCCAGCGCACCTGAAACTCAGGTTTAGTCGCATGGGCAAACAAAAAGCCTAACAGCGCCTCGCTCTCTTTCTCACTTAAATCAACAATCCGCGTAGTAAAGCCTTCATTAACGAACAACGCTTTTTTACCGCTGACCGGATGGGTACGAATCACTGGGTGTTGTACCGGCGGATGCTTCGCCACCGCTTGCTGCCAGCGCTGATGCTCTTCTTCACTCTTGCGGTATTTAAATTCCTGAAACGATTTTTTGAAATCGTGCTCGGCATGCAATTCCGCCAGCAATGTTTTAAGCGGCGTAGAAAGCGCTTCATAGGCGGCAATGCCGCTGGTCCACAACGTATCGCCGCCAGACTCCGGCAACACCTTTGACGCTAAAATCGCAATCGCGGGTGGCGTATCGATAAACGTGACGTCGGTATGCCAGTTATCGTTGTCTGGTGGATTATCCTGATGCGTATCCAGCACGATAATCTCTTCCACGCCTTCAGCATGCGGATAAACCGGATGAATATGTAAATCGCCAAATCGTATTGCCAGCGCCCGCTGCTGCTCCGGGGTAATCACCTGATCGCGTAAAAAAAGCACCTGATGACGCAGCAAGCCATGATAAAGCTGCTCAAACTGCGCATCGCTTAAGGGACGCGCTAAATCAAGGTTAGCAACCTGCGCACCAATGTTCGGGCCCAGTGCAGTGATATTCAGACGTTCGTTCATTGTTGTTCTCCATTCCAGGGCGTCAGGCGGCGCTGCAATGCACGCAGCCCGAGTTCTAAGCTAAAAGCAATCACGGCAATCACGGCAATTCCGGCCAGCACCACATCGGTAGCGAGGAATTCTCCGGCTGACTGCACCATAAAACCGAGTCCACGCGTTGCAGCGATCAATTCAGCAGCCACCAGCGTTGACCAGCCCACACCCAAGCCAATACGCAGACCGGTAAGAATTTCTGGCAACGCACCAGGCAAAATAACCCAGCGCAAGATTTGCCAACGGCTGGCACCGAGCGCTTGCGCGGCACGAATACGCACCTGCTGCGCATTACGTACGCCAGCCAGCGTTGACAGGGCAACCGGCGCGAATATCGCCAGGTAAATCAGCAAAATTTTCGAGGTTTCGCCGATGCCAAACCAGATCACCATCAGCGGCAAATACGCCAGCGGCGGTACCGGACGATAAAGCTCTATTAGCGGATCGAGTAACCCACGCACTGCAGGACTCAGCCCCATCGCAATGCCAACCGGGATACCGATTGCCGCCGCCGCCAGCAAAGCAATGACCATGCGCGTCAGGCTCGCGGCCAGATGCTGCCACAGCGTGGCGTCCATAAATCCTTGGGCGCTGGCAATCAGGAACAGCTTGCTCAGCACCTGCTGCGGTGAAGGCAAGAACAGCGGCGCAATCAGGCCAAGCGCCGTGACGCCCCACCACACCAGCAACAGCGTCAGTAAACTCAGCAAGCTCAGGCTGAGTTGCATGGAGAGCGGCCAATGCAGGCGGCGTCGTGCCACGCTGGTTTTGTCGTTGATTAAGGCGCTCATACAAAAGCCTCTCGCTGGGCAAAGACGCGGCTCAGCACATATTCGCGTTGAGCAATGAACGCTGGATCAGATTTGATACTGCGGCACGCTTCACCACTGGCAAAGCGCTGTCCAAAATCAAGATGCAGTCGCTCAACAATGCGGCCCGGCCCCGGTGAAAGCAGAATCAATTCGCTGGCGAGAAAAATGGCTTCTTCGATATCGTGGGTAATCAACAGAATCTGTTTGCCGCTGTCGCGCCACAGCGACAGTAGCAACGTTTGCATCTGTTCGCGGGTAAAAGCGTCAAGTGCTCCAAACGGTTCGTCCAGCAATAACAGTTGTGGATCGGCAGCTAAGGCTCGCGCAATCCCTACACGCTGGCGCTGTCCGCCGGAAAGCTGCCAAATCTGGCGTTTTTCCGCACCTTCCAGTCCCACTTTTTTGATCAACCGACGCGCAATAGTTTCGCGTTCCTGACGCGCCATGCCGGCTAGCTGTAAGCCAAACGCAACGTTGTCGAGAACATTGCGCCAGGGCAGCAATCCTTCATTTTGGAATACCACGCCACGCTCCGCGCCCGGGCCATTGATCGTCTTGCCTTCCAACGTGATGCTGCCAGATTCAACCGGAAGAAAACCGGCAATCAGGTTGAGCAGCGTGGTTTTGCCGCAACCCGATGGGCCCAGCACCACAAGCAGTTCGCTTTTATCCACTTGCAGATTGATGTCCTGCAAGGCGGGTTGTCCGGCGTAACGAGCATTAAGATGCGCGATGCGTAGCATAGTGACTCCTTACAAGGTGACTTAGGGTTTAGCTAACGGCGCAACAAAACGCGTAGTGACGAAGCTGCTGTAGTCACTCTCCGCCTGCGGCACGCGGCCCTGCTCTTTCAGGAACTGCGCGGTATCGACAATCGCCTTGTTAACCGGCTTGCCTAACTGCTCAACCTGCTGCTGTGCAGTGAGATAAGTGTTGCCTTTCACCAGTCCCGCAACTTGCGCTTCCGGCACGCCGCTCAGACGAGACAGCTTGCTCAGGTTGTCTGGCTGTTTCAGCCATTCATCAGGGTTATCGATGTAAGGTTTCTGCGCTGCCAATGCACTACGGGCGAAAGCCGTTACGATATCGGGATGCTGTTCGGCGAAGTCTTTGCGTACCACCCAAACGTCGAGGGTTGGCGCGCCCCAGCTGCCCACTTGTGAAGAATCTGTCAGCACCTTGCCCTCTTTCTCCAGCTGGTTAACGGCGGGAGCCCAGACGTAAGCGCCATCAATATCACCACGCTGCCAGGCGGCAATAATGGCGGGCGGTTGAAGGTTAACAAGCTGAACCTGCGAAGGCTTGATGCCCCAATGCTTAAGTGCGGCCAACAAGCTGTAATGCGTCGTTGAAATGAAAGGAACAGCGATGCGTTTACCGATCAGGTCTTTCGGGCTGGTAATGCTTTTTTTCACCACGAACGCTTCTGAATTTCCCAGCTGAGAGGCCAGCAGGAATGCTTCTATGGGTAACTGCTGCGTCGCCGCAACCGCTAGCGGACTAGAACCGATATTACCGATTTGTACGTCACCCGAAGCGAGTGCACGCAACACGCCTGCACCACTGTCGAATTTGCGCCAGTCAACCGTTGCGCCGCTCTCTTTCGCAAACGTATTGTCCGCCTGCGCAACTTTGGCTGGTTCCGCTGAAGTCTGGTACGCCACTGTGACGTTTACCGCTGCCGCCTGGAATGTCAGCAGCGCCAATGCCGCCGCTAAAATTGACAATCGTCCTTTTACTACCATGATGCTGCACCCCGATGCTTTTATGATGCAGGCAGTTTCACTGAGACGTTTAATTTCATGAAGGAATTAAAAATTATCCCTAATAGAAATAAGTTCTTAGATCAAAATCCGCAAAACTCATGCACTGGATGCAATTAGAAACGCAGTCAAGACTGCAGTCGATAACGTTAAGAAAGCGTAAAGGCGGAAATAGGTTATGCGCTCACATTCGGGTTGTGATATTGGTATATCCTCTTTTTTTGCTGGCTAATGAAGGGTTTTGTGTTCGATGTCGATAGAGAAAGTTGCTCAGTTGGCTGGCGTATCCAAAGCCACCGTTTCAAGGGTTCTGAACCAACATCCCGGCGTTAAACCGGCTACCCGCCAAAAGGTCTTATCAGCTATTTCCGCCAGCGCTTATCAGCCAAATTTGTTAGCGCGCCAACTGCGTACGTCACAAAGCCATATGTTAATGGTGTTAATTTCTGACATCACTAATCCCTTCTGTTCACGGGTAGTTCAGGGGATTGAAGCTGAGGCTGAAATCCACGGTTATCATATTTTGCTCTGTCATTCGGCTTCACAGCTGCAGCGTGAAGCGGCCTATCTGGCCTTGCTGACCGGGAAAGTAGTGGATGGCGTGATTACTATGGATGCAGCGGCAGGTTTACAAGATCTCAACACCATCATCGGCAATGCGCCTTGGGTGCAGTGTTCGGAATTCGATCCGCTGATTCAGGCTTCTTCTGTCACCATCGATCATCTTGGTGCCGCACGTGACACCGTGCATTATCTGGCAGGCAAAGGGCGTAAACGCATCGGGCTGGTAAACGGCGATATGCGCTATCTCTACTCACATCATCGTGAAAAAGGGTATCGCCAGGCAATTGAAGAACTGGGTTTGGATTGGATGGGCGTGGCCTATGCCGAAAATATCTCCTGCGAAGCGGGTAGCAAAGCGTTACGCGAACTGATGACGAAGCCGGAACCACCGGATGCGGTGTTTGCCGTTTCTGACGTATTAGCGGTTGGCGTGATTCATACCGCGCTGGAAGCCGGGTTTCGGATACCCGAAGATTTAGCCGTTGTGGGCTTTGACGGTATTCCTTTTACCAGCAGCCTCAATCCGCCGTTGACCACTATCGAACAGCCGATGTATCAGCTCGGCGCGCGCAGCGTGCAGCTGCTGCTGGAAAAAATTCGCCATCCACGTGCGCCGATTATTCGGGAAGTGTTGCCCTGGAAGCGCGTTGAACGCGCTTCCAGTTAACTCAATGCCAGATCAACATCACGCAGGCTGCGGTTAATGCGCCCATTGCCACGTTGAAAATTGTCCAAGCCCGGCGGCTGCGAAGGATGCGGCCAATCATCGCGCCAAACCCCATCCAGATTACCCCTGACAGCAAATTCACAATGAACATGCCAAGGCTAATTGCCATCACAGAATGGCGGTACGCCTCGCCCGCCAGACTAAAGCTAGCTACCGCGCCCAACGCCATTAACCAGGCTTTGGGATTGATTAACTGTAATAATCCGCCCTGCCAAAATGGCATGGGTGCTGCGGGTGCATCATCGGTTTCCAGTTTTTCATAAGCTGCGGTCGCAATCTTCCACGCCAGCCACAAGAGATAGAGGCTACCGGCAATCTTAAGGAATAAATGCAGTGAAGGATAAAGCACGATCAGGCCGCCCACACCGAACGCCACCATCAGCAACATGACCTGCATGCCGATCATGATGCCAATCATCAGCGGAATGGTGCGCATAAAGCCAAAATTGGCGCCCGAGGCGGTGAGTAACATATTATTAGGGCCAGGCGTGATCGCGGCGACCCAGAGAAAACCCAACATCGATAAAAAAAGGCTCAGTTCCATGAAAATCGGGTGCTCCTCACCCCATCAAGCAAAAAACCTATCGAAGCTAACAGTGTGATATGGAACAGACAAGCCTTTACGACATGAAATTTACTGGCAGTGCAGATGAACGTTTTAACGCACCCGCGGGCTTACGCAACCCGCATCTGCAAACCGTGCTGCCGCGCCTGCTCAGACGCCATGTAACGTTGCAGCCACACTGGCAGCGGCTCGATCTGCCGGATGGCGATTTTGTTGATCTGGCGTGGAGTGAAGATCCGCAGCAAGCGCAGCACAAGCCGCGCGTGGTTCTGTTTCATGGCCTTGAGGGGAGTTTTACCAGCCCTTATGTACATGGTTTGATGCAGATGTGTCAGGCGCGCGGTTGGCTGGCGGTGGTCATGCATTTTCGCGGTTGCAGTGGCGAGCCAAATCGCCTGAACCGTATTTATCACTCCGGTGAAACCGGCGACGCCAGCTTTTTCCTGCACTGGTTACGCGCGCGCTGGGGCCATGTTCCCACCGTGGCGGTCGGTTTCTCGCTTGGCGGTAATATGCTGGGCTGTCTGCTGGGTCAACAAGGCAACGAGGCCGCACTGGATGCAGGCGTAATTGTTTCGGCCCCACTGATGCTTGAGCCCTGTAGCCTCCGGCTGGAGCGAGGTTTGTCACGCTTCTATCAATATTACCTGCTCGCTCAACTCAAGAAAAACGCTGAACGCAAGCTGCTTGCCTGGCCGGAAACGCTGCCGGTGGATTTAACTCAATTGAAGGCGTTGCGCCGTTTACGTGATTTTGATGATGCAATCACCGCACGCGCCCACGGCTTTACGGATGCCAGCGACTATTATCGTCGTGCCAGTGCTTTGCCTTTATTAAAGGCGGTGCGTAAACCGCTGCTGATCATTCATGCCAAAGACGATCCGTTTATGAGCGATGAAGTGATACCGCGCAAAGAACAATTATCTGCCACTATTACTTATCAGCTGACGTCACATGGCGGCCATGTTGGTTTTGTCGGTGGTACGCTGCGTCAACCGCAACTGTGGCTGGAACAGCGCGTGCCGCAATGGATTTCCCCTTTTTTGGATTGCTAACCCGTGATTATTCCCTGGCAAGATGTTTCGCCCGAAACACTCGAAAATCTGATTGAAACCTTTGTCCTGCGAGAAGGTACCGACTACGGCGAGCATGAGCGCAGTCTGGAAGACAAAGTTGCTGATGTGCGCCGCCAGCTTGAGCGTGGCGATGTTGTGCTGGTGTGGTCTGAACTGCATGAAACGGTAAATATCATGCCGCGCAATGAATTTCGCAGCTAATGCGCTAATGAGAAATTCATGCTAACAATGCTCTTCGCCCGACCTCACAGGGAGTTTTTTTATGTCTGCTCGGCATCCAATTATCGCGGTGACCGGCTCCAGCGGAGCCGGAACCACCACCACCAGCCTCGCCTTTCGTAAGATTTTTCAGCAGCTGGATCTGCACGCGGCAGAGCTTGAAGGCGACAGTTTTCACCGCTTTACCCGCCCGGAAATGGACATGGCGATCCGCAAAGCGCGCGATCTTGGACGTCATGTCAGCTATTTCGGTCCCGAAGCCAATGACTTCGGCCTGCTAGAACACTCTTTTATCGAATACGGTAAAAGTGGTCAGGGTGAGTCGCGCAAATATCTGCATACCTATGATGAAGCGGTGCCGTGGAATCAAGTGCCCGGCACGTTTACACCCTGGCAGCCGCTGCCGTCGAATACGGATATTTTATTTTACGAAGGCCTGCACGGCGGCGTTATGACAGCACAACACAATGTGGCTGAAAACGTCGATTTACTGGTTGGCGTAGTGCCGATTGTGAATCTGGAATGGATTCAGAAGCTGGTGCGTGATACCAGCGAACGCGGGCATTCACGTGAAGCGGTGATGGATTCAGTGGTGCGTTCAATGGAGGATTACATCAATTTCATTACCCCACAGTTTTCCCGCACGCATATTAACTTCCAGCGCGTTCCTACCGTAGACACGTCAAACCCGTTTGCCGCACGCACCATTCCGTCGCTGGATGAGAGCTTTGTGGTGATCCATTTTCAGGCGTTGGAAGATATCGATTTTCCTTATCTGCTGGCGATGCTACAGGGATCGTTCATTTCGCACATTAATACGCTGGTGGTGCCGGGCGGCAAGATGGGATTAGCGATGGAGTTGATTATGGGGCCATTGGTAAAACGATTAATGGAAGGTAAGCGGATTGAATAAATATCTACCCTAAATAATTCGAATCGCAGGGAGATGGCAACGAATCAATCCTGATGAGCTGATTAAAGTAGATGATACCGGTGAATGCGGGCAGTCAACGCACCAGCAATTTGAAAAATGATGGATAGAGAGGCCGAGAGTCGGCCTCCAGCAATTACCGTTCTTTCACTTCATAGCTGTGGGTCATTTCTACCCCTTTACCCAACATGATCGCGACTGAGCAATACTTCTCAGCCGAAAGATCGACAGCACGTGCAACCGCTTTGTCAGCCAGCGCTTTGCCGCTGACAATAAAGTGCAAATTAATATGCGTAAAAATACGCGGCGCTTCTTCGCGACGTTCGGACGTCAGCTTCACCTCGCAATCCACTACATCATTGCGGCCTTTCTGCAAAATGGTGACTACATCAATCGCGCTGCAACCGCCCGCTGCCATCAACACCATTTCCATTGGGCTAGGGGCTTTATCGCCAGCGTTGCCGTCCATCAAAACCTGATGACCAGAAGAGGATTCGCCAAGAAACGTTAGACCTTCAACCCATTTCACTCTTGCCTGCATGATTTAGCTCCCAGAATATGCTGATTTGCCGCCAGAGTACGCTTTCACCTGGTAAACAGCAATCCAGAGAAATCCGCACTTTGCTGAAGCGAGACAACACAAGACAGTCGGCAAAAGCTGTGCTACAAACAGAGCTGAAAATATTTTTCGTCACTCGATGACGGAGCCGGGAAGAATTAAGCGCACTGCGCCAAATGCAGCCCGAATAATTTCCAAAATGGAAAATGCTTTACGCTTTCATCGCCTGACAGGGAAACTGTCCCCTGTATTTTGGGCACGATTACAACAGAGGATAATAGCGAATGGTTCTCGGCAAACCGCAAACAGACCCTACACTCGAATGGTTCCTGTCCCATTGCCATATTCACAAATATCCATCCAAAAGTACGCTGATTCACCAAGGTGAAAAAGCTGAAACGCTTTACTACATCGTGAAAGGTTCCGTTGCGGTTCTGATCAAAGATGAAGAAGGCAAAGAGATGATTCTCTCCTATCTGAATCAAGGCGATTTTATCGGCGAGCTTGGCCTGTTTGAAGAAGGTCAGGAACGCAGCGCTTGGGTACGTGCGAAAACCGCGTGCGAAGTGGCGGAAATTTCTTACAAGAAATTCCGTCAGTTGATTCAGGTAAACCCGGATATTTTGATGCGACTGTCGTCGCAGATGGCGCGTCGCTTACAGGTAACGTCAGAAAAAGTGGGTAACCTCGCTTTCCTCGACGTGACTGGACGCATTGCACAAACACTGCTTAATCTGGCCAAACAGCCAGACGCCATGACGCATCCCGACGGCATGCAAATTAAAATTACTCGTCAGGAAATTGGCCAAATTGTTGGTTGTTCACGTGAAACCGTGGGCCGTATTTTGAAGATGCTGGAGGATCAGAACCTGATCTCAGCACACGGCAAAACCATCGTCGTTTACGGCACCCGCTAATTCCTGTCACTCCCGGCGTGATGGCAACATCACGCCGTTATTATTTGCGCTGAGCTGATGTGGCGTCGAATCATTTATCATCCTGAGATCAATTATGCCCTGCGGCAAACGCTGGTCCTTTGCGTGCCCGTTGCGCTCGGCTGGCTGTTTGGCGATCTGCAAAAAGGTCTGCTGTTCTCACTGGTTCCCGCTTGCTGCAATATTGCTGGCCTTGATACGCCCCACAAGCGCTTCTTCAAACGCCTGATCGTTGGCGGCGGCCTGTTTGCACTTGGCAGCTTTCTTATTCAGTGGCTCACGCTGAAAGGCATTCCCCTGCCCGCGATTCTGTTTGTCGTGCCGCTTTTGCTGGGTGTAACGGGTGAGATCAGTCCACTTCACGGGCGTTTACTGCCCGGCGCGCTGATCGCCTCAATCTTCACCTTGAGCCTGATGGGTCACATGCCTATCTGGGTTCCGCCGCTGCTCTACATTGGCGGTACGCTGTGGTATGGCCTGTTTAACTGGTTCTGGTTTTGGTTGTGGAAAGAGCAACCAATGCGTGAAAGCCTGAGTCTGGTCTATCGCGAGCTGGCAAATTATTGCGACGCGAAATACACCTTGCTGACACAACTCACCGATCCTGAAAAGGCGCTGCCACCTCTGCTGGCGCGTCAGCAAAAAGCAGTGGATTTGATTAATATCTGCTATCAGCAGATGCATATGCTGTCTGCCAACGGTGATGAAACCCATAAACGCCTGAAGCGGGCTTTTCAAGTTGCGTTAGATTTACAGGAGCATATTTCGGTCAGTCTGCATCAGCCGGAAGAAGTGCAAAAACTGGTTGAGCAAAGCCATGCCGAAGCGGTGATCCGCTGGAACGCTAAAACCATTTCTGCACGGCTGCGCGTCTTAGCTGACAACATCCTTTATCACCAGCTTCCCGATCGTTTCTCAATGGATAAGCAGCTGGGCGCACTGGAAAAAATTACGCGCCAGCATCCCGATAACCCGGTCGGCAATTTTTGTCTTTACCATTTCAACCGCATCGCCCGCGTGTTACGTACGCAAAAGCCGCTCTATCAACGTGACTTAATGGCCGATCGCCAACGTCGCCTTCCGCTTCTGTCTGCGTTGCGTAGCTATCTAAGATTCAGATCCGCCGCACTGCGCACCGCCGGACGGTTTTCTGTGATGCTGATGTTTGGCAGCGCGTTGGCGATGTTTTTCAATATCCCCAAACCCTACTGGATTTTGATGACCATTATGTTCGTCAGCCAGAACAGTTACAGCGCCACGCGGGTTCGTATTCAGCACCGTGCGCTGGGTACTTTTGCTGGATTGGTGATTGCGGCCGCCACGCTGCGCTTCGCCGTCCCGGAATCGCTGGTGCTGTTGATCATGCTGGCCATTACTTTTATCAGTTATGTCTTCACTCGCCAGTTTTATGGTTGGGCAACGATTGGTTTTACCGTCACAGCGGTTTATTCGTTGCAGTTACTGTCATTGAATGGCGCGCAATTTCTGCTGCCGCGCCTGATGGATACTATAATGGGCTGCCTGATCGCCTTTGGCGGTATGGTGTGGCTGTGGCCACAATGGCAGAGCGGTTTATTGCGTCAAAATGCGCATGATGCGCTGGAAACTTACCAGGATGCGCTGCGCATGTTGCTGGGGCCTGAACAATCGGCTGAAAAACTGGCTTATCAGCGGGTGCTGGTTAATCAGGCACATAACGCCTTGTTCAACTCGCTCAATCAGGCGATGCAGGAGCCGGGTTTTAATTCGCAATATTTAAAAGATATGCGCATGTGGGTGACACACAGTCAGTTCATCGTTGAACACATTAACGCCATGACCATTCTGGCGCGTGAACATACCATGTTGCCCCCTTCACTGGCGGAGAGCTATTTGCAGTCGTGTGAAATTGCCTTGCAGCGTTGTCAGCAACGGCTGGAGTATGACGGGAACAGTTCTCAGACCAACGTGTTGGAAGCCGCAGAGAACATCAACGAAGGCCCGATTACGGTGTTAGAGCAGCATGTTAAACGCATTCAGGCCCATCTGAGCGTGATGCATACCATCTCGTCTTTGGCCTGGAGCCAGCGCCCGCAACACGGTCGCTGGCTGGTGAGGCATTTGCGGAAAAGCTAATTCACGGAGAAAAGGCGTTACGCGTTAAGCACCTTTTCTACCGCTTTGGCGAAACGCATCATGCCTTCTTCAATATCGGCGGGCTCGATCACCAGCGATGGCGCAAAACGAATCACGTCGGTGCCAGCCACCAAAATCATCAAACCTTCTGCCGCGGCAGCATTCAGGATGTCTCGCGCTTTGCCTGCGTGCTGCGGTTTCAGCGCCGCGCCAATCAGCAAACCTTTACCGCGAATATCTGAGAACAGATCGTGCTTCGCATCAATAGCCTTCAGCGCTTCAACATATTGCTGACGACGCGTTTCAACCCCGTCCAGGACTTCCGGTGTGTTGATGATGTCCAACGCAGTTTCGGCAATGGCGCACGCCAGCGGATTACCGCCGTAAGTGGTGCCGTGCACGCCCGGCGCCATAGTCGACGCGATTTCATTGGTGGTCAGCATCGCGCTTACCGGAAAACCGCCGCCCAGCGCTTTGGCCGAGGTCAGAATATCTGGCGTCACGCCATAATGTTCATAGGCAAATAGCTTGCCGCTGCGGCCCATACCGCTTTGTACTTCATCCAACACCAGCAGCGCCTGATGTTGATCGCACAATGCGCGTAGGCCTTGCATAAATTCCGGCGTGGCGGGCATCACGCCGCCCTCACCCTGGATCGGCTCAACCACGATGGCGCAGGTGTGATCGTCAATTACCGCTTTGACAGCGTCCAGATCGTTGAAAGGCACATGTACAATATCCGCCGGTTTTGGACCAAAGCCATCGGAATACTTCGGCTGCCCGCCAACCGATACGGTAAACAGCGTGCGGCCATGAAAAGCATTGTGGAAAGCGATGATTTTGCTTTTGAAAGGACTATGACGCTTATAGGCATAATAACGCGCCAGCTTGAAGGCGGCTTCGTTAGCTTCTGCGCCAGAGTTGGCGAAAAAAACGCGGTCAGCAAAGGTGGCGTTGATTAACTTGCTGGCAAGACGCAGCGCCGGTTCGTTAGTAAAAACATTGCTGGTATGCCACAGCGTTTCACCCTGGCTTTTCAGCGTTTCTACCAGCGCCGGATGGCAGTGGCCCAACGCAGTCACCGCGATGCCGCCTGAAAAGTCGATATACTCTTTGCCTTGCTGGTCCCATACGCGACTGCCTTTGCCTTTCACCGGCACAAACTGCGCTGGTGCATAAACAGGCAAAATAACGTTATCGAACGTTTCCCGCGTTACCGCAATTTTTTCCGCTGCCATTGACGACCTCATTTGATTGTTTGTTGAGCCAATGTGAAATAATAATCACAAAATATGCATAAAAAATCATTCAAAGGCAAACAGTGTTTTACTGATCAAGGAAATTGCGCAGCAGTTGATGCCCTTGTTCGCTAAGAATGCTTTCTGGATGGAACTGTACGCCTTCCAGCGCCAGGGTTTTGTGGCGGAACCCCATAATTTCATCGGGTTGCCCATCGCGCAGGCTCCAGGCGGTAATCTCAAATTCGTCTGGCAACGTATCACGCTGGACGATCAAAGAGTGATAACGCGTTACGGTAAGGGGATTATTCAGATGGCGGAACACGCCGCAGCTGGTGTGTTGAATGGCAGAGGTTTTTCCGTGCATCACTTGACGCGCGCGCACCACTTTGGCTCCATATGCTTGCGCGATAGCCTGATGACCCAGACAGACGCCCAGTATCGGTATACGTCCGGCAAAATGGTGAATCGCCGCCAGCGAAATTCCCGATTCATCCGGTGTACAAGGGCCGGGCGAAATCACCAGATGCGTCAAAGGCAGCGCCTCTATCTCTTCCAGCGTGATGGCGTCATTGCGCACCACGCTGACTTCTGCGCCGAGTTCGCAAAAGTATTGGTAGAGATTCCAGGTGAAAGAGTCGTAGTTGTCGATGAGCAGCAGCATGACCAATCCTGAGTGGTTAAAAGCGCCGCCATTCTACAGCTGTTACGCTATCTCACTCACCACTTTCGTAAAGACCTTCTCAAGCGGCTTGAGGTCGCCGGAAGCACCCGCCTGATTTGCAGCGTTCCATGCTTCAGACTCGATTTTTCCCCACTCCAGCAAATAACCTGCATGCAGCGCTAACTGTTCGAAGAAGATGCGTTGCGCGCGGCCATTTCCCTCACGGAAAGGATGCAGCACATTGATCTCGCAATAATAATGCGCCATACGCTGCACAAACGCTTCTGGGGAAAGATCGGCTAAACCATTCTCCTCCTCCAATGCGCTCATGAGGGTATTCCCCTCTTTTTCGATATATTCGAAATGGCAAAATGGCGTATCGCCGCGCCAGATATCGATAGTACGTAGCTCGCCTGCCCAGCTGTACACATCCTGGAAGAGGGTGCGGTGAATATAACAAAGATAGGGCAAACCCAGCGTATAGGTGCTGAGCTCTAACGTAGCAAGCCGCGCTGCGCTGAAGCTTAACTCCGCTTTGCGTAGCTGAGCGGCATCGTGAATATCAAGACGATTTTTCAGCACATCATCGTTATGCCACAGATAAGGATCGCGGGCGGCAGCAATATTATTGGCCATATTGCCTCCTCAACGATTCCAGTCGCGCCTGAGCATCTTCACCTTTCAAAGCCAGCTCATTTAACGTGAAGCCTTCCAGCCGACAGCTCGCCTGATAGCTGGCAGCACGCCGCTGTTGCCAGAGCGCAGATTTTTGTTTGTCTGTGAGTTTATGTGCCATGTCGCCTCCTGCTGGGATTTGCCCTAAGTATAAGAGCAAAATTTTCCTTTGCCGGAGGCGGATAGGGTTCGCCATCGGGAGATGGCGATATAAGTGCGTTAAGGCAGGACTTTCGCGGAAATGATAACTACCGGTTTTGACGGTACATTCTGGTATGGGCCTACATCTTTCGTTGGCACCTGAGAAATTTTATCGGCCACTTCAATGCCTTTCACAATTTTACCAAATACCGCATAACCAAAATCACGCTGGCCGTGATCGAGGAAGGCGTTATCTGCCACGTTCAGGAAGAACTGGCTGGTGGCGCTGTCTTTATCAGCCGTACGCGCCATTGAAATAGTGCCACGCAGGTTACGCAAGCCATTGTCCGCTTCATTTTTGATTGGCGCATTGGTCTGTTTCTGCTGCATATCCGTGGTGAAGCCGCCACCCTGAACCATAAAGCTCGGGATCACACGGTGGAAAATAGTATTGTTATAAAAACCGTTGTTCACATAATCGACAAAGTTTTTCACTGAAACCGGCGCTTTTTGGTCGTTCAGTTCGAGTTCGATATTGCCGGCAGAAGTAGTAAGCAGAACGTGTGTATCGCCTTTAGCGGCTAATGCCGAGGCGGAAACTGAGGAGAGCGCTAACAGGGCAACTGCCGCTGTCAAAGTACGTTTAAACATGAAAGATTCCTTACCTTGGAGAGCGAGCTCAAAACGTGATTGATTGTAAAGAGCATGTAATACAAGAGCCAGCGTTTTACCTTAATTTACGCTGAGCTCAACGAAACAGCGCAAACGTTAAACCCAACGTCTTACGTGACTAAAATCACACATTCAATGAAATATGGATCCTGATTTTCACTGGTTGTTTATTAAGATCACAGTTGCGTTTACACTTTCTGACACTTTTGCCGACCTTCCGGTTCTTAACAGGTTCAGAACATGACAAACCGAAATCGACTAGGCCTTACCTGGATCAGCTTCTTTTCGTATGCGCTTACCGGCGCGCTGGTGATCGTCACCGGCATGGTAATGGGTGATATTGCGAAAGATTTCCAGATCCCTATTTCTAGCATGAGTAATACGTTTACCTTCCTTAATACCGGCATTCTGGCGGCAGTTTTTCTTAACGCCTGGTTGATGGTTATTATCCCGCTGAAGCGCCAGTTGATTTTCGGCTTCATATTAATGGTGTTTGCCATCATTGGCCTGATGACCAGCCGCGATCTCAGCATCTTCTCACTATGCATGTTCGTGCTGGGTGTGGTCAGCGGCATTACCATGTCGATTGGTACTTTCCTGATTACCCATATGTACGAAGGTCGTCAACGCGGTTCACGCCTGCTGTTTACCGACTCCTTTTTCAGCATGGCAGGCACGCTGTTTCCGGTGCTGGCAGGGATTCTGCTGGCGCGTCAGTTGCCATGGTACTGGGTTTATGTCTGTATCGGCGTTATCTATGTGGCTATTTTTGTTCTGGCGATGTTTATTGAATTCCCCGTGCTGCGCAAACCAGAAAACAGCCCAACCGTCGAAAAAGAGAAATGGGGCGTGGGCGTGCTGCTGCTTTCCGTTGCCGCGCTGTGCTACATCCTCGGCCAGCTTGGCTTTATCTCTTGGGTGCCAGAATACGCGACCAAAACCATGGGCATGGATATCGCCAGCGCAGGTCAGTTGGTCGGTAACTTCTGGACAGCCTACATGGTTGGCATGTGGGTGTTCAGCTTCCTGCTGCGTTTCTTCGACCTGCAACGCATTCTAATGGTGTTAGCGGGCCTCGCCACGGTATTGATGTACTGGTTTGTCAGCAGCAACGACGCCAGCATGTTGAGTTGGATCATCATGATTCTGGGCTTCAGCTCCAGCGCAATTTACACCACCATCATCACGCTGGGTTCGCTGCAAACCAAAGTCGCTTCACCGAAGCTGGTGAACTTTATCCTGACCTGCGGCACCGTTGGCACCATGTTGACCTTTGTGGTTACCGGTCCGATTGTTGAAAAGAGTGGCGTACACACTGCGCTCTCTACCGCGAATGGCTTGTATGCTGTGGTGTTCGTCATGTGTGTGCTGCTGGGTTTTGTTACCAAGCATCGCCAGCATGGTCACGTTACGCATTAATCCCCGAGGGCGGCGTTACGGCGCCGCCCTGCCTCGTTCAGCGTTTAAAATCCACCCGCTCTGCTTCCCGTAAATAAATCTCGCTCTGCGCCGGTTGGGTCGCCGCAATCAGTGCGCCACCACGAATCGAATAGCGTACGGGAACCTGCCGCCTTACCGCATCAAAACCGTTCTCTGCCGGTAGAATAATCAGGTTGGCATCATTACCGACCTCAAGACCGTAACCGCTGAGATTCATGGTCTTTGCGCTGTTGTGAGTAATCAGCTTCAGTCCTGCATCAATCTGTTCATATCCCATTAGCTGACAAACATGCAGACCCATGTGCAGCACCTGCAGCATGTTGGCGGTGCCAAGCGGATACCAGGGATCAAACACATCATCATGGCCAAAGCAGACATTAATATCCGCTTCCAGCAGCTCTTTTACCCGCGTAATACCGCGTCTTTTGGGATAGGTGTCGAAGCGTCCTTGCAGATGAATATTCACCAGCGGATTTGCCACAAAGTTAATGCCTGAAAGGCTGAGCAAACGAAACAAGCGTGAAGCATAAGCGCCGTTATAAGAGTGCATTGCCGTGGTATGACTGGCGGTTACGCGCGCGCACATGCCATCTCGATGTGCCAGCGCCGCCACGGTTTCAACAAAGCGCGACTGCTCATCATCAATCTCATCGCAGTGCACATCCACCAGCTTGTCGTAACGATTAGCAAGGGCAAATGCCTTATGCAGCGACTCCACGCCATATTCGCGGGTAAATTCATAATGGGGGATCGCGCCGACCACATCCGCGCCCATGCGCATCGCCTCTTCCAGCAACGCTTCACCATTGGGATAAGAGAGAATCCCCTCCTGCGGAAACGCCACAATCTGGATATCAATCCACGGCGCCATGTCCGCTTTCAACGCCAGCATGGCTTTCAGCGCGGTCAAGGTGGGATCAGAAACATCTACGTGGGTACGCACAAACTGAATGCCATTCGCGATTTGCCACTTCAGCGTTTGCATCGCGCGCTGCTTTACATCTTCATGGCTGAGCAACGCTTTGCGCTCAGCCCAGCGCTCAATGCCTTCAAACAGCGTGCCGGATTGATTCCACGTCGGTTCGCCCGCCGTTTGCGTGGTATCGAGGTGAATATGCGGCTCAATAAATGGCGCACTGGCTAATCCGCCTTCTGCATCCAGCACCGCATTCATCTGCTCGGCGTGCTGCGACTGCTGATGAATAGCGGCGATCTTGCCTTCAGCAATATCGATCTGCCACTCTCCATCACGCCCGGGCAGGCGCAAATTGATAATCGACTTCAGGGACGGTTTGGTCATAGCGATGCGTTCTCCATTCAGACGTATTCGCTTAAAGCTAGCACGATTCAGCTTCATGATGAGAGCGAGCCAGATAACGCTTTTTTAAGCAATATAAGCGAGTTAGATAAACTCTTTCAAAATCAGCCATATAACTCTAAATAGGTATATAAAGCCCTTATTGATATACATCAATAAGGGCTAAAAACGTCGCGCTATTGTAGCCACAGATATCGCAAATTTGAGGCAACAATGAGCAAGCACAATGTCGTCATTATTGGTAACGGCATGGTCGGCCACCGCTTCATAGAAGAGCTGATCGACAAAGCTGATCCTGGCCAGTTTTCGTTGACCGTTTTTTGTGAAGAACCCCGTGTCGCCTATGATCGCGTTCACCTTTCTGCATACTTCTCCCACCACACCGCCGAAGAACTTTCCCTGGTTCGCGAAGGCTTTTACGAAAAACATCAGGTCAAGCTGCTGCTTGGTGAACGCGCCATTACCCTCAACCGGGAAGAGAAGCTGATTCACTCCAACACCGGTCGCGCCGTTCATTACGATACGCTGATTTTTGCCACCGGTTCTTATCCCTGGATTCCGCCCATCAAAGGGTCCGAGGGCAGCAACTGCTTTGTTTATCGCACGATTGAAGATCTCAATGCTATCGAAGCCTGTTCACGTCGCAGCAAACGTGGCGCGGTGATTGGCGGTGGATTACTGGGTTTAGAAGCCGCAGGTGCGCTGAAAAATCTGGGTGTCGAGACGCACGTTATTGAGTTTGCGCCCGTCTTAATGGCGGAACAGCTCGACAAACAGGGCGGCGAACAGCTACGTCGCAAGATTGAAGAGATGGGCGTGCAGGTACATACCGGCAAAAATACCCAACAGATTCTTCATCATGACAAAGGCGGCAAAACGCTGCAGTTTGCGGATGGCAGCGAGTTGCAGGTCGATTTTATTGTCTTCTCAACCGGTATTCGTCCGCAGGACAAACTGGCGAAGCAGTGCGGACTTTCAATCGGTACGCGCGGTGGCATTGCCATTAATAACCGCTGCCAAACCAGCGATCCCACCATTTACGCCATCGGTGAATGCGCCGCCTGGCAAGATCGTGTATTTGGCCTGGTTGCGCCGGGCTATAAAATGGCCCAGGTCGCCTGCGATACGCTATTGGGCCGTGATAACGCTTTTTCTGGCGCGGACATGAGCGCCAAATTAAAACTGCTGGGCGTAGATGTCGGCGGCATTGGCGATGCTCGTGGCAACACGCCGGGCGCGAAAAGTGTTGTCTGGCTGGATGAAAGCAAATCTATCTACAAGCGCCTGATCCTCAGCGAAGATCAGAAAACGCTGCTTGGCGCAGTGCTGGTCGGTGATACCAGCGATTATGGCAATCTACTGCAACTGGTCCTGAATGCGATTCCTTTACCTGGCAATCCTGAAGCGTTGATTCTTCCGACCGGCAGCGGCGAAAAGCCGTCAATTGGCGTGGATGCGCTGCCTGACAGCGCGCAGATTTGTTCCTGTTTTGACGTCACTAAAGGCGACATCATCACAGCAGTAAAAGGCGGATGTCACACCGTGGCGGCGTTAAAAGGGGAAACCCGTGCCGGCACCGGATGTGGCGGCTGCATACCGCTGATTACGCAGGTGCTTAACAGCGAGCTTAGCCGTCAGGGCATTGAAGTGAATAATCATCTTTGCGCCCACTTCCCTTATTCGCGCCAGGAGTTGTATCACCTGATTCGGGTAGACGAAATTAAAAGCTTTGATGCGCTGTTGGCTAAATATGGTCAGGGTTACGGCTGCGAAGTGTGTAAACCCACGGTGGGATCGCTGCTGGCTTCTTGCTGGAATGATTATGTCCTGAAACCGCAACATACGCCGTTGCAGGACAGCAATGATGTTTTCCTTGGCAATATTCAGAAAGACGGCACTTATTCAGTGATCCCGCGTTCACCGGGCGGCGAAATCACCCCGCAAGGTCTGCAAGTGATTGGCGAAGTCGCACAGCAGTACAACCTCTACACCAAAATCACCGGTTCACAACGTATTGGCCTGTTTGGTGCCCAGAAAGATGATCTTCCGGCGATTTGGTCCCAGCTGGTTGCTGCGGGCTTTGAAACCGGTCACGCCTATGCGAAAGCATTGCGCATGGCGAAAACCTGCGTTGGCAGCACCTGGTGCCGCTTTGGCGTCGGCGACAGCTTGGGCTTTGGCGTGATGCTGGAAAATCGTTACAAAGGTATTCGTACGCCTCACAAAATGAAATTTGGCGTGTCGGGTTGTACCCGTGAATGTGCTGAAGCTCAAGGCAAAGATGTCGGCGTGATTGCGACTGAGAAAGGCTGGAATCTCTATATCTGCGGCAATGGCGGCATGAAACCTCGCCATGCGGATCTGCTGGCAGCCGATCTCGATCAAGCCACCTTAGTGACCTACCTCGATCGTTTCATGATGTTTTACATCCGTACCGGCGATCGCCTTCAACGCACGTCGTTGTGGCTAGAGAGTCTGGAAGGCGGCGTTGAGTATCTGCGCAGCGTGATCGTTGACGACAAATTAGGCATCAATGCGCAGCTGGAAAGTGAATTGAATCGCCTGCGCGGCAGCGTGAGTTGTGAATGGACCGCCACGCTACAGGATCAACAAAGCCAGGCGCGCTTCGCCCACTTTATCAATTCGCCGCAACGCGATCCCAATGTACAAATCGTGACTGAACGCGATCAACATCGCCCGGCGCGCCCATCTGAACGTATTGCCGTCACGCTAATTGAGGAGAGTGAAGCATGAGCCAGTGGACTGTCGTGTGTCAGTTGACACAAATCTTACCCGCGACCGGCGTCTGTGCGTTGGTCAATGGTCAGCAGATTGCCATTTTCCGTCCACGTGATGATGAGCAGCTGTTTGCCATCAGCAATATCGATCCTTTTGCCGATGCCAGCGTGCTGTCGCGCGGCATTATCGCCGAGCATCAGGATGCATTGTGGGTGGCGAGTCCGCTAAAAAAGCAGCGATTTCGCCTCTATGATGGCCACTGTATGGAAGATGAAGCACGCTCGGTCGCTGCGTATCCGGTGCGCGTTAGCGCGGGCCAGGTCGAAGTTTGCGCCTGAATTTCACTTTATGAGACAACACCATGTTTACTGACACACTGAATAAAAGCGCGGCCAACGCGGCGCGTATTGTCCGTACTGCGCAGGAGAGCCCGCTGGCTTTCTGGATTAGCTCGGCGATGGCGGGTGCTTACGTCGGTTTAGCGATCATTTTGATCTTCACGCTGGGTAATCTTGTCGATCCTGCCCTGCGGCCGTTGGTGATGGGCGCCACTTTTGGCATCGCGCTGACGCTGGTGATCGTTGCGGGTTCGGAACTTTTCACCGGCCATACGATGTTCCTGACGATCGGTGTTAAAGCAGGCAGCATCTCGCAAGGCCAGTTGTGGTGTGTTTTGCCGCAAACCTGGTTGGGTAATTTAGTCGGCTCCGTTGCGGTTGCCCTGATTTACTACTTTGCCGCTGGCCCGCTGCTGCCTAATGCTAATTCGCTTATCCACGCGGCTGCACTGGCGAAAACTGCCCAACCCGCCATGGCCCTGTTCTTCAAAGGCGCACTCTGTAACTGGTTAGTTTGCCTGGCGATTTGGATGGCATTGCGTACTGAAGGCGCAGCGAAAATGATTGCGATTTGGTGGTGCCTGCTGGCGTTTATTGCTTCCGGTTTCGAGCACTCCGTGGCTAACATGACGGTTTTTGCACTCTCCTGGTTCGGTCAGCATAATGAGAGCCTGACATTGGGCGGCATCGGCCACAATCTGCTTTGGGTGACACTGGGTAATATGCTTTCCGGCATGGTGTTTATGGGGCTCGGTTACTGGTATGCCACACCGCGTGCACAGCGCCCACAACCTGATCTTTCAGTCGGATCGGTTAAAACAGCTTAATCCCCCTATTTCAGCCCGCTTAACGCGGGCTTTTTTCAGGAGTTTTCATGGAGTATTTCCCCCTGTTTTGTCGTCTACAAGGTAAACGTTGTTTACTGGTGGGCGGCGGTGATGTCGCAGAACGCAAAGCGCGTTTGCTGCTGGCAGCGGGTGCAGACCTGTATGTCGGCGCGCTGGATTTCTCTCCGGCTTTCCAACATTGGGCGCAACAGGGAGAGCTGACTTTACTGGATGGCCATTTTGATCCCCGCTGGTTAAAAAATTGCTGGCTGGTTGTCGCAGCGACTAATGACAACAACATCAATCAGCAGGTGGCAGATACCGCTGAAGCCCAACAAATTTTCTGCAATCTGGTCGATGCCCCCGAACAGGCCAGCGCCATCATGCCATCAATTATTGATCGCTCACCGCTGATGGTTGCGGTGTCGTCGGGTGGATCTGCCCCGGTGTTGGCTCGCTTGTTGCGCGAAAAACTCGAAGCGATGCTGCCTCAGCACCTTGGTCAACTTGCGCAGTTCGCCGGTAAACTACGCGCTCGGGTAAAAACAGAATTTCATTCAATGGGTCAGCGCCGCCATTTTTGGGAGCGCTTTTTCAATAGCGATCGTCTGGCGCAAACCCTGGCGAATGGCGACAACCCGCGCGCTCAACAAATAACGGAAACGTTATTCAATGCCGCGCCCGAAGCGCTAGGTGAAGTCGCTTTGGTCGGTGCCGGACCGGGCGATGCGGGATTGTTAACGCTGAAAGGTTTGCAACAGATTCAGCAGGCCGATGTCATTGTTTATGATCGGCTGGTATCAGACGACATTCTCAATCTGGTACGCCGTGACGCTGAGCGGGTATTCGTGGGTAAGCGCGCCGGATATCACTGCGTTCCACAGGATCAGATCAATCAGCTGCTGTTGGAGCAGGCGCAGCGCGGTAAACGCGTGGTGCGATTAAAAGGCGGCGATCCGTTTATCTTTGGTCGAGGCGGTGAAGAGCTGGAAGTACTGGCGCAACATAAGATCCCGTTTAGCGTGGTGCCAGGTATCACGGCTGCGTCAGGCTGCGCAGCGTATAGCGGCATTCCACTTACCCATCGCGATCATGCGCAAAGCGTACGGCTGGTCACTGGACATCTACAAAAAGAGGGCAAACTCGGCTGGCAAAAACTGGCTGCCGAGCAACAGACGCTGGTGTTTTACATGGGGCTGGTGCAAGCCCCGGAAATTCAGCGGCAATTGTTAACGCACGGAATGCGCGCCGATATGCCTGTTGCCTTGGTGGAAAACGGCACCAGTGCTCGCCAACGCGTTGTGACCGGCACGCTGGCACAGTTGGGTGAACTGTCGCAGCAGGTGATCAGCCCGAGCCTAATTATTGTGGGCAGCGTAGTGAGTTTACGCGAAACATTGCGTTGGTTTTAAGCACGACAAAATGCTGTAAAGAAAGAGGATGATGCGCGCCTGTTCTGGCAGAGTGCTGAGTTTTCGCTGTATCGAATAAAATCGGAATAAATAAAAACGGCGGGCTATTTCAGCCCGCCGTTTCTGTTTTTACCGATGAACGCTTATGGCTGCGCAACAAACCCCACAGCCTGATACACCTTTTTCAATGTCTCTTGTGCCTGCGCGCGCGCTTTGCTCGCGCCATCACGCATGATCTGTTCAAGCAGCGCTTCATCATTACGGAAATGGTTATAACGCTCCTGCAACTCTGTAAGCATGCCAGAAACCGCATCAGCAACCGCGCCTTTCAGATGGCCATACATTTTGCCTTCGAACTCTTGTTCCAGCTCGGCGATGGTTTTGCCGGTGACGCCGGACAAGATATCCAGCAGGTTAGAAACGCCCGCTTTCTCTTTAATGTCATAACGCACCACTGGCGGTTCTGCTGAGTCGGTCATTGCACGTTTGATCTTTTTCACCACCGACTTAGGATCTTCCAGCAGACCGATAACGTTGTTACGGTTTTCGTCAGACTTGGACATTTTCTTGGTCGGCTCAAGCAGCGACATGACGCGCGCGCCCGATTTTGGAATAAACGGCTCAGGCACTTTGAAGATATCACCATACAGCGCGTTAAAGCGGCTCGCGATGTCGCGGCTCAGCTCAAGATGCTGTTTCTGATCTTCGCCTACTGGCACCTGATTAGTTTGATAAAGCAGAATGTCTGCTGCCATCAACACCGGATAATCAAACAAGCCCGCATTGATGTTTTCTTCGTAGCGCGCCGATTTATCTTTGAACTGCGTCATACGGCTGAGTTCGCCGAAGTAGGCATAGCAGTTCAGGATCCAGCTCAGCTGAGTGTGTTCTGGCACATGCGACTGAACAAAAATGGTGCTTTTCTCAGGATCAATACCGCAGGCGAGATAAAGCGCCAGCGTATCCAGCGTGGCTTTACGCAGCGCTGTAGGATCCTGACGAACGGTGATGGCGTGCAGATCGACGATGCAGTAAATGCAGTGGAAATCATCCTGCATCTGCACCCACTGACGCAGCGCACCCATATAGTTGCCAATGGTCAGTTCGCCGGACGGCTGTGCGCCGCTGAAAACAATGGGTTTGCTCATGCTTATGTCCTGATAATTACAGCCCGATAGCGGGCAAAAGTTCTTCGAAAGAGTCGAGTGTTAAATCGGGCTGGCTAGTGGCAATGGGTTCACCATAGTTGTAGCCAAACGTCATGCCGATATTCGGTACGCCAGCCGCTTGGGCAGCGAGAATATCATTGCGAGAATCGCCGACAAACAGCAATTGTCCGGGAAGTACACCGAATTTGCCCAGCACCAGGAAAATGGCTGCGGGATGCGGTTTTTTCACAATCACATCATCACCGCCGATCACCAGCGGAAACGCATCGGCAATACCCAGTGATGCCAGCAAAGGCGCAACAAACGGCGTTGGCTTGTTAGTCACGATTGCCATCGGAATCCCTTTGGCTTGCAGCGCTTCCAGGGTCGCTTTTACTTGTGGAAACAGCGTACTGCCCGCTTCCACCGTGTCAGCATAATGCTTGTCAAACAGCGCACGCGCATCACGTTGTTCATCGGGTTGCGGCTCGCGGCCCAACGCATAGGTCAGCGCGCGCGACATCATCACGTCGGCCCCATTACCAATCCAGGTAGAAACGCGCTCAATACCTGCGGCAGGCAATTTTAAATCGGCCAGCGCAAGATCGATGGCATCCGCCAGACCAGGCGCGCTGTGCACCAGAGTGCCATCAAGATCAAAGGCCAGCGCACGAATATCAGTGAAATGAGCCATTGGCTTTCTCCAGTTCATTGCGCATGTCATCAATCACTTTTTTGTAATCGGGATGACCAAAAATGGCAGAACCCGCGACAAACATGTCGGCACCCGCCGCAGCGATTTGTCCAATGTTATCAATCTTTACGCCACCATCAACTTCCAGGCGGATGTTGTAGCCGCTCTGGTCGATGCGTTTACGTGCTTCGCGCAGCTTGTCTAGCGTACCAGGAATAAAGGATTGTCCACCAAAGCCTGGATTCACTGACATCAACAGAATGATGTCTAGCTTATCCATTACATAATCGAGATAGCTAAGTGGCGTTGCCGGATTAAACACCAGACCCGCTTTACAGCCATGCTCTTTGATTATCTGTAGCGTACGGTCAACGTGCTCGCTGGCTTCCGGATGAAATGTGATGTAGGTAGCGCCGGCTTTGGCAAAGTCAGGGATCAGAGAATCGACCGGTTTCACCATCAGATGCACATCGATAGGTGCGGTGATGCCATAGTCGCGCAGCGCTTTTAGCACCATCGGCCCCATGGTCAGATTGGGAACGTAATGGTTATCCATGACGTCGAAGTGAACCACGTCGCCGCCAGCCGCCAAGGCTTTTGCGGTATCTTCACCCAGACGGGCAAAATCCGCCGAAAGGATTGAAGGGGCCAGCAAATATTGTTTCATCCGATTCTCCCACTGTTGTGGCCAACCATACGGTTGGCGTAATGCGTTGGTCGCGGACGAAACAGACTAGCTATAGAGCGCCAGCAGTTCGTCGACCTTCGTGCGACCGCTTATGCTTCGGCTAATAGAACGCCGGGCTTTAACCACATGTAACACTGCATCCTGATACCACAAACGCGTTAGCGCAGTATCGTGATTGGAAATCAATACAGGAATTTGGCTTTCAGTCGCCAGTTTGCCCGCCAACTCCGCCAGATGCTGCTGTTCACGCAGGCTAAAACTGTTGGTGTGATACGCCGTAAAATTAGCCGTTGTCGAGAGCGGTGCATACGGTGGATCACAATACACCACGGAGCCTTTAAGGGCATTGGTCAGGGTAACATCGTATGACTCACAGACAAATGTCGCTTTCTGTGAGCGTTCGGCAAACCATAACAGTTCCGCTTCAGGAAAGTAGGGTTTGCGATAACGACCAAAGGGCACGTTGAATTCGCCGCGCAGGTTATAACGGCACAAACCGTTGTAGCAGTGGCGATTCAGATAGAGGAACAGCAGCGCACGCTGATAGCTGTCAGTGCTGAGATTAAATTCGGTACGGCGCAGGTAATAACAGACTTCGCTGTTCCCTTCTGGGGTGAATAACAGCTGTGCATCACGAATAAATTCTGCCGTGCGGTTTTTGACAATGTTGTAGAGATTGATTAAGTCGTTGTTGATATCAGCAAGGATGTAGCGATCAAATTCAGTGTTAAGAAACACCGATCCGGCACCAACAAAGGGTTCAATCAGGCAGTCGCCTTGCGGCAAGTAGCGATGAATCTCTTCTACTAAGGGAAATTTTCCTCCCGCCCATTTCAGGAAAGCGCGATTTTTCTTCATGCTGTCGTGGTAATACATCTTATGGTAAGGCTGTGGCTGGACCGACAGCAGATCTGCGCTTAAAACGGGGCCAACATCGCTGGCCCCACATCTATTATTGGGCTTCTTTCTTAACCTGGCTCAGCGGTTTGACCCATGGATTCTGCGCACGCACACCGGCTGGCAGCGAGGCAACGGCACGTTTGGCATCGGCTGGTGTCGCATACGATCCACTCACCAGTACGAACCACGACTGACCGTTACGGGTAGTTTTGTATACGTGATAACTGCTTAAATTCTGCTTTTTCGCCCAGGCATTCAGGCTGTCAGCTCGCGATGCCCCGCTCAACTGCAAGGTGTAATTGCCGCCCGGCAGCGATGTGCTGCTCGCGCTATTTGCCGTGCTGCTGGTGCCCGAACCGCTGGTTACTGGACGCGCTGGCGTGGTGTGTGTTTTGCTTTCGCTGGTCGCAGGTTTCGAAGCAGTTCTGTGCGGCTGCTGCTGCTGAGCACGCGCTGGCGTGCTGTTTTTTACCGGTGCTGGACGGATAGCAGGCGCTGCTGTTCCACTATTTGCGTTACCGCTTACCGTCGCAGGCGCCGTTGGTAAAGAGCTGGTAGCGCTCTGGGTAGCATTATCAACTTGCTGCTGCTGATTGCTCAGCGCGCTGTTGAGATCGCCTGGCAAAGTAACACGCTGCTGGTTCGCAGGCGCTTCTACCGGTGCGGCTTGCGTGGGTGTAGAGGAGACCGCTGGCATGGAGACATCACGTGGCGCGCTGCTGGCATTATCCGCCACAGGCGCGCTGTTTTCCGCGGGTGCCTCGGTCGCAGGCGTGTTTTGTCCGCCCGCCATGGAGGTTGATTCGGTAAGATCGATATTCCTGTCACCCGTAGCGTTAGAGCCGCCAGAAGATGCAGGATTGTTTCCAGTCGACGCCGGTTTGCTCTCGTCTGAACCGTTTAACGCCGAGCCAATGCCCAACACTAACAGCAGCAAAACCAAAATGCCGATACCCATCATCATGTGTTGACGGGAAACCGGCACTTTAGGTGCAGAAGACGACTTGCGTGGACGCGAGGGACGGCGGTCACTGGCGTCAGGTTTTAACTCATCTTCCGGTTTGAACTCATCCATTTTGCCTCCTCCGTAAAGCGGTTATCGCGTTACGCTTTTACGCGCCGCTTTACCGCTTAACTGCTAAATATCAAGATTTCTGGCAATCGTTAATTGCAGCCAGCACCCTATCATGAGTCACGCCACTACGCACTTCAGAGCGGCCGATCGACAAAGGCAACACCAGACGCAATTCGCCGGCGAGCACTTTCTTGTCGCGCATCATATGGGGCAAATAATCTTCCGCTTTCATCTCTTCTGGGCCGTGCACGGGTAAACCAGCGCGCTGCAGTAAAGCGATAACACGATCGACATCGTCTGTTTTGAACTGACCTAAACGTTCAGCAGTACGTGCGGCCATCACCATGCCTGCCGCAATCGCTTCGCCGTGTAGCCAGTTGCCGTAACCCATGTGCGCTTCAATCGCGTGGCCATAGGTATGGCCCAGATTCAACAGCGCACGCTGACCATTTTCACGTTCATCAGCCGCAACGACTTCTGCTTTTAACTCACAGCAGCGGCGAATACAGTAAGCCATAGCTTGCGTATCCAGCGTCAACAGCAAGTCAAGATTGCGCTCCAGCCACGTGAAAAATTCGCCATCAAGAATGATGCCGTACTTAATGACTTCCGCCAGACCCGACGCCAGTTCACGAGGCGGCAGTGAGTGCAAACAGTCGGTATCAATCACCACCGAAGCGGGCTGATAAAATGCCCCGATCATGTTTTTGCCGAGCGGATGATTAACAGCGGTTTTGCCGCCTACCGAGGAGTCAACCTGCGACAGCAAGGTGGTCGGCACCTGAATAAAGCGCACGCCACGTTGATAGCTGGCGGCGGCGAAACCGGTTAGATCGCCAATCACGCCGCCGCCTAAGGCGATGAGCGTGGTGTCGCGACCATGCGGTTTTTGCAGCAATGCTGTAAAGACTTGATCCATCACGGCGAGCGTTTTGTATTGCTCGCCGTCGGGTAAAATCACCTGATCCACTTTCACGCCCGCCGCTGTCAACAGCGTCGACAGTTTCTCAAGGTAGAGCGGTGCCAATGTCTGGTTAGTTACCAGCATGACATTATCGCCTGCCTTTAACGGCCAAAAAGAAGCCGGATCGTTAAACAGTCCGGCGGCGATAGTGATGGGGTAACTACGTTCCCCCAATGAAACAGTGATCTTCTCCATGATGCTCAATACCTGTTACAGAGCTTTTGGGTGTTGGATCAACTTTTTTCCAACATGTGGATAATCTGATTCGCCACCACTTTCGCACTCTGATCATCAGTACGGATGGTGACATCAGCGATCTCTTCATACAGCGGATTACGTTCGCCAGCCAGCGCTTCAAGCACTTCGCGTGGCGGTGAATCCACCTGCAACAGCGGACGTTTTTTGTCACGCTGCGTGCGCGCCAGTTGCTTCTCGATAGTGGTTTCTAAATACACCACGACACCGCGGGCGGAGAGACGATTACGGGTTTCTCGGGATTTAACGGAACCACCGCCCGTCGCCAGGACAATGCCTTGCTTCTCGGTCAGTTCATTAATGATTTTTTCTTCGCGATCGCGAAAGCCATCTTCGCCTTCGACATCAAAAACCCAGCCCACATCCGCTCCGGTGCGTCGCTCAATTTCCTGATCGGAATCGAAAAACTCCATATTGAGTTGCTGAGCCAACTGACGGCCAATAGTGCTTTTGCCGGCACCCATCGGCCCAACCAGAAAGATATTGCGTTTCTCTGCCATTTTGTCGGTATTACTAAGAATTCGTTAATGATACCCCGCGTTCAGCTTCTCGCTGGCGGGACAGGAACTGAGACCTCATGAGCATTAGCAAGAGTCAGATGGAAAATTATCTCAACACTCAAGGCTGTTTGGCAACCGATTATATTGCTTGCAGCACATCCATTTCTGAATTGGCCTGTCGTTCGCGAAACTGTAACGCGTCAGCACTGCGTTTTTACAACGCGGCTTTCAGAGGAGATTTCTGATTCCTTTGCTGGATTTTAACCAACATGGACGGTTACAACGTATTGAAAATCGCTAAACCTTGTATGCTAATTCCTGCGCTGCGTCAACGTAGATGGCATTTAGGGCGCTATTTTCCGGTTTATCCGGCGGTAAGCGCTGCTTCCCTGACCAATCGCGGTGTAATAAAGATAACCAGCTCCTTTTTTTTACGCTCTTCCGTTTGTTGACGAAACAGCGCGCCTAATAGCGGTATATCACCGAGTAGTGGCAGCTGATTTTGCCCTCGGCTTCGCTGCTGCTGAAAAATACCACCGAGCGCTAGCGTCTGGCCATCTTTCAACGTCACTTGCGTTTCAATCTCTTGTTTATCAATGGAAAGCACCTCGGTTTCACCCGTTTTAATGCTGCGGCCCGGCACATTCTGACTGATGCGAATTTTCAGCTGAATGCGCCCATTGCCCAACACCGTCGGCGTGACTTCCATGCCCAGCACCGCTTCTTTGAACTCAATGCTGGTCGCACCGCTGTTTCCCGCTGATACTTCATAAGGAATTTCAGTGCCCTGCTTAATAGAAGCGGTTTGCTGATGAGACGTAAACAAACGTGGACTGGCAATGATTTCGATTTGATTCTCTTGTTCCAGCGCGCTTAGCTCCAGGTCAAGCAATTGCCCACCGATTCGTGCCAGCGTAACGCCGACGCTTACGCCAGCCGCATTGATAGCAAGGGGTATATTCAGTTGAGGATTGCGTAAGGCATTAATCACACCACCTTCGGCAGTGTGCAAACCCCAGTTCACACCCAACTCATGCAAATGCTCCTCACTGATGGTCACAATATGCGCGGCCAGCTCCACCTGCTCCAGCGGCACATCCAGCGCTTGCAGCCAGCGCTCAGTTTCTTTCAACGCCGTCTCGGTATCGCGTAACAGCAACGTGTTAGTACGACTATCGACAGTGGCGCTGCCGCGCAGCGTCATCAATGACTGGCGTTCTCCCTGCAGGCTGCGATGCACATCGCTGGCATTAGCGTAATGCAGCACGACACGACGCTGTTTCAAGGGTAGCTGATGTTGCTTCTCTTCCTGCTGCGCTTTTTCCTCTTTCTGCTGCTGCTGCTGCCAGCTTTCGGGATAAACCAGTAGGACGTTCTCCTCTTCAATCAGCGTCAGGCGCGCCATACGTGAAACCAGATCCAACGCCTGGGACCAAGGCATATCATCCAGCCGCAGCGTGAGAGCACCTTGTACGTCGGGTGCGATCAGCAGATTGATACCTTGATAATCAGCCAGCGCCTGTAAAATGCGCTCCACCGGCGCATCATCAAAGGCAAGACTGAGTTTTTCATCATTGGCGAAGGCTGGCGTCAGACAACACAAGGCCAACGTTAAAATGATCGTCCTTATCACGTGCGCGTCCTTTTAATTGGAATGAGATTGTTTGCCTTGAGCAGCTGTTTTCAACGCTCAGCGAGACGCTATGCCGCGTTAATGTCTTCACTCTCCACGGCACAAGCGGAAAAGGATCACCTGTATGTACTTTGACGGCTTTTCCCTGTGGGGCGAGCAGCCATGCCTGGAAATGGTTGTCACGGCCAATGATGCCCTGCAAGCGCCAGCCCGCTAGCGGTTCAATGGGCTGAACACAGGCCGCACCCAGAACAGGTTGAAACGGATCGCGTGCCAGCACGCTGCTACAACACAGCAGTAAAAGGAGCAGGCTACGGTGCATCTTCATGCTCCAGCCAAAGTTCAGCCACTAAGTGCGTCTGCTGCATAGCCAACTGAAAACGCTGAGGAAACGGCGCAGAAGATGTAGCCATTTCGGCGAACAGCGGCTGAAATTGCGCCCACTGAAGATGCAATGTTAACGCTCGCGGTTGCGCATCCGGCTGCCATTGTTCCAGTTGCTGACCCCGCGCCGCTAAAAGAGCTTCTAACGCGGGGACTGAAGAAGCGGAACGCAACTGCGCCGATGCTTGCACCCACTGTTGTTGCAATGTTTCCAGTGAGGGATTTTGCGCAAGCTGGTGTTGGCGCCGTTGCAAGCTATGTTGCTGCTGTTCCAGAGAAAGCAACAATGCGCTCTGGGCTACTTTTAGCGGACGCAATATCGCTATCCAGCAAATGAGTAGCAAACTCAGCGCTGCCGCCATTAACAGGATATAGCGCGGTAATGTACTCAGATTTAACCAGCGCTGTATCCACTCATTCATCGGTTATCTCCTGCAGTTGCGCCCGCAATGAGAAACGATAATGTCCTTCTGACTGGCGCTTTACGCTGCCCTGCTGCACTAAAGTGAAAAGTGGATAAGTCGCCAGTTGATGACGGAAAGCGCGAATTGCCTGCATATCCTGCGCATGCCCCTCTAAAAATAGCTGGAGGTCGCGCTTTTCCAGCCGTTGAAGCCAGAGCGTGTCAGGCAGTAAGGCTGGTAAATCGAGCCAAAATTGTTGCCAGCGGGCAAGCTGTTGAATCTGAATTTGCTGGTTATCCAGCCGCTTTTGCTGCGTAGCCAGCCGTTGCATCGCCTGTTTTTGCAGCGTCAGGCGTTGAGCAATCTCATCCAATGCCGTGCGTAGCGTCTCTTGTTGCTGAAGCGCGGCTTGCGAAATCGAATGCGTACGCCATGCCTGTAACGCAACGAGTAACACAATGGCAGACAGCAACAGCGAAACAATACTGAAGCTTTGTCGCCGCTGACGCTGCCGGTGCAACTGACGCCAGGGAAGAAGATTCACTGCGACCATCAGCGATCCTCCGCACGTAAAGCAAGTCCAGCAGCGAGCGTAAAATCGCTGGCGTATTCCGGCATTGGTGGCTGCTTATAGTGAAACAAATCGAAGGGGTAAAACGGCTCTGCGCCAGCAGAAAGGGCATTTTCTCTGTTATCACATAATCGGATATTGATACCTTGCGGCAGTAACTGCTGTTGCAGTTCTGCCAGCGTGGCGAGTTCGCTAGTGCCGTGGCTTGCGGCGCCATCGCTCCACAGCCAGCGCGTCTCATGACGTAAAACCAGTACGCCATTTACAGGTAACCTGGCGGCTTTAGCTGTCACATTAAATGCCTGAGAAGTCAGTTCAAATACCGTGGGTTGTAACCCTGCCTGGTGTAACGGTGCATACCACTGTTCAACCACGGCTTGCCGCGCCGCCGTGACGCAGAGCTGGCCGCTCGCGGGATCGGCACGGTAATCCAGCGCCAGCGCCTCCGGCTCAATGGGAAACAGTTTTCGCGCCGCGGCCTGAACGTAACGCCGCATTGCGGGTTCTCGCAGCAATTGTGTTGGCAGCGGCAAAGGCCGTTGCAGTATCAGATGATCAGGCAGTGCAACGCGTAGCGAATAGCGCTGCGGTAAGCGCTTGCGCCATGTGGTTAACGCCGCGACTAATTCAGGCGAAGATTGCAGCACGCCGTTTCTTAACGTATCTTGCGGCAGCCGCTGCTGCCACCAGTGGCACAACTTCCAGCCTTCTCGATGAGGCTGGATGGCGAGGGCACAAAGCTGCCTATTCTGAATATCCAGTCCAATTTGCCATGTGTGAAAAGCCATGCGCGCGATCTCCTTATCGTCAGGGGAAAATGGACATATCAAAGCGTCTGGCTTGCCTTTATACTACCGCGCGGTTGTTTATAAACTGCCCAATTGACAACAGATGGGAAATCTCAGGTGAAGTTCGTAAAGTATTTATTGATCCTTGCAGTGTGTTGCATTTTGCTGGGAGTCGGCTCGGTTTATGGTCTTTTTAAGTACATAGAGCCGCAGTTACCCGACGTAAACACACTGAAAGATGTGCGCCTGCAAACTCCAATGCAGGTTTACAGCGCAGACGGCGAATTGATGGCTCAATATGGTGAGATGCGCCGTATTCCACTGAGCTTGCAACAGGTGCCGCCTGAGATGGTAAAAGCGTTTATCGCGACCGAAGACAGCCGCTTTTATGAGCATCATGGCGTCGATCCGATCGGGATATTTCGTGCCGTCAGCATTGCGCTGGTCTCTGGCCACGCTTCGCAAGGTGCAAGTACCATTACTCAGCAGCTCGCCCGTAACTTTTTCCTTAGCCCTGAACGCACCTTGATGCGTAAAATCAAAGAAGCATTTCTGGCGATCCGCATTGAACAGCTGCTGACGAAAGATGAAATCCTTGAGCTTTACCTGAATAAGATCTACCTCGGCTATCGCGCGTATGGCGTGGGTGCTGCTGCACAGGTCTATTTCGGTAAGCCAGTGGATCAGCTTTCCTTGAGCGAAATGGCGATGATTGCCGGTCTGCCGAAAGCGCCGTCTACCTTTAACCCGCTCTACTCTCACAGCCGCGCGCTGTCGCGCCGCAACGTGGTGCTGGCCCGTATGCTGGATCAGCATTACATCACCCAGCAGCAGTATGATGAAGCGCACAACACACCGCTGGTGGCCAAATATCACGGACCGGAAATCGCCTTCTCCGCACCCTATCTCAGCGAAATGGTGCGTCAGGAAATGGTGAAGCGGTACGGCGAAAATGCCTATACCGAAGGATTCAAGGTTTACACCACCGTGACGCGTCGACTGCAGCAGGCTGCGCAGGAATCGGTGCGCAACAACGTGATGGCTTACGATATGCGTCATGGCTATCGCGGCCCAACCAATGTGTTGTGGCGAGTGGGTGAACCCGCACTGAACCAGACGGAAATCGAAAAAGCACTGAAAAAGTTGCCGGTTTACGGTCCGCTGATTCCGGCGGTGGTCACCAATGCGAACAGCGATGAAGCCACCGCCATAATGAAAGACGGCACCAACGTGTCGTTAACGCTGGCCAGCGTGCGCTGGGCGCGTCCTTATAAATCAGACACGCTGCAAGGGCCAACGCCGAAGAGCGTGACGCAAGTGTTACAGGCCGGGCAGCAAATCTGGGTACGCAAAGTCGGTGACAGCTGGTGGCTGGGACAGGTACCAGATGTGAACTCTGCGCTGGTTTCACTCGATCCGACGGACGGTTCAGTTCGCGCACTGGTGGGTGGATTTGACTTCAATCAGAGCATGTTCAACCGTGCAACTCAGGCGCTGCGTCAGGTCGGTTCAAACATCAAACCGTTCTTGTATACCGCAGCGATGGATCGCGGTTTAACGCTGGCTTCAATTCTGAATGACGTACCGATTTCGCGCTGGGATGCAGGCGCAGGTGCGGACTGGCGTCCGAAAAACTCACCGCCAACCTACGACGGCCCGATTCGTCTGCGTCAGGGTTTAGGTCAGTCGAAAAACGTCGTGATGGTGCGAGCAATGCGTGCAATGGGTGTTGATTATGCTGCTGAGTATTTACAGCGCTTCGGCTTCCCTGCACAAAACATTGTTCATACCGAATCGCTGGCGTTGGGTGCAGCCTCGTTTACGCCTCTGCAGGTGGTACGTGGATATTCAGTCATGGCGAACGGCGGCTTCCTGATCAATCCTTATTTCATCAAAAAGATTGAGGATGCACAGGGACAAACCCTGTTTGAAGTGAAGCCAAAAATTGCCTGTCCGCAGTGCAATCTGCCGGTGATTTATGGTGATACGAAGAAAGCCCTCGCGTTAAACGAGGAGAGCGTCGAAAACGTCGCGGCTTCCGACCAGAATCAAAACAGTGCAGTGCCGCAGCCGGAACTGGAGCAGGTTCCCACTCAGTCACAGCAAAATGGCGATCAGCAATATGCGCCACATGTGGTTAATACCCCGCTGTCGTTCCTGATCAAGAGCGCGCTCAACACCAATATATTTGGCGAACCGGGCTGGATGGGAACGGGCTGGCGCGCCTCACGCGATCTGAAGCGTAATGATATCGGCGGTAAAACAGGCACCACTAACAGCTCAAAAGATGCGTGGTTCTCAGGGTACGGCCCGGGCGTAGTCACGTCGGTGTGGATTGGCTTTGATGATGCACGTCGCGATTTGGGTCGTAGCACCTTGTCTGGTGCGATTCCCGATCAGATTTCTGGTTATGAAGGCGGCGCGAAGAGTGCGCAACCGGCGTGGGACGACTATATGAAAGCCGCGCTGGATGGCGTACCGGTGCAACCGTTAACACCTCCCGATGGCGTGGTTACGGTCACTATCGACCGTAACACCGGCAAACTGGCTAACGGCGGAAATACGCGTCAGGAATTCTTCATTAATGGCACGCAGCCTACTGAGTATTCTGTCCACGATGTTGGTACTACCATCATGGATAATGGCCAAAGCCATGAGCTGTTCTGATGTAAAAAGGGACGACTAACGTCGTCCCTTCCGAATGCCGAGGCTGACGATGTCAGCCTTTTTTTATGCCTTAGCTTTTTGAAGTTTCGTATTGAATACGGCCCTGCTTCACCAGCCATTCACGCACCATAAACAGCGCGCTGACGTTGCGTGCTTCGCGGAAGTCAGGCTCCTGCAACAGCGAAAGCATGTCGCTCAGAGGCCAGCGGCGCACGATTAACGGTTCCGGCTCATCCCCTTCCAGCTTCTCTTCATACAAGCCTTCCGCCACCACAATATTCATTTTGCTGGAGAAGTAAGAAGGTGCCATGGTGAGTTTGCCAAGCGACGTCAGCTCACCCGCGCCAAAGCCTACTTCTTCTTTCAACTCTCGATCGGCCGCTTCATTCACCGACTCGCCCGGATCAATTAAGCCTTTAGGAAAACCGAGCTCGTAGCTTTCCAGCCCGACGGCATATTCCTCAATCAAAATCAGATGATCATCCACGATGGGCACGATCATTACGGCTTCACGTTCCGAAGGTTTCATGCGTTCGTAAACACGATGAGCACCGTTACTGAAGGTTAAATTGACCGCTTCGATCGTGAATAGCCGCGAGCGCGCCACAGTTTCCACCTTGAGGATGTCAGGTTTTTTTAACGTATTTTTCATATCAGCCTCAAACATTGCTGCACTAGCGGTCAGGAGCGGATCAGCATACCTAACCGCGTCCAAATGTGCGACAGTCAGTTAATCGGGGGAAGCAGGAAGCGTCAGCACAATGCCATAAACCTCTTAGGTTACTACTGAACACTATTTTTAATTAGTCAATGCTCCACTTTAAAATTCAGATAATACCGATATTTAATTAAGCATTTGCCAGTTACCATTCCGACAAGGCATGTTGTAAAAACTTCTAATTAAATGATTTGCAGCAGTATTTCATCTGGTGTTTAACTTGTCAGCGTTGTTTATTCCCGCATAATTTGTCTTAACTTGTGGGAGCATCCAGGAGTGCGTATTTAACGTGAAGGCAGTATTTTGGCTGAATTGAGCAAAGCATGAGCACAATAATTACCCTATTGGCCGTAGTGCTAACCTGTTCAATTTTGGCAGGCATCGGATTTTGGTACGCTATGCGGCATCGCCCGCCGTTGGCGAAACCACTGCCATTTATCAGTCCGCCTTGCAGAAAACTCTCTGATGAAGAACGCATCGCCGTTGAAAAATATGTCGCGACGCTGGAAAAGCAGCCGCGCGATGCTTTGCCCGGCGAGAAACGTCCTAGCAATGGCAAAATCGCGCTAACCGCGCAAAGTAATAATGTCTATCCCGTTACCCGTGCAATTACGCGCTACGGTTTATCGACCGACGATCCGCACAAGTGGCGTTATTATCTGGATGAAGTCGAAGTTCATCTGCCGCCATTATGGGAACAATACATCGCCGACGAGAACTACGTTGAGCTGATTCGCACCCAATCCATTCCTTTGGTTATTTCGCTTAATGGCCACTCGCTGATTGATTACGCCTTAAATCAATCTGCCTTGCCGACGTTGATGCGGCCCATGTCCACCAACGCCTCCATTCGTAAAGCGGAAAGTGAGAACGTTGAGCTACTGCAGGTGCGCAAAGAGACGCCGGAAGAGTATCGCCTCTCCCGCCCGGATGGCACACGCGAAGCCGTGACTATCTCGTTGGCCTTTTTGCTGTTTTTTGTCAGTCTGCTGCTTCCCACGAGTTTGATGATCTGGCTGCTGCTGGCTGGATGCGCCATGATTGGCGTCAGCCTGTGGTTGTTGTATCGCTTTCCCGCTGAAAGTAGCCTGCGTGACATTCACTGTTTGCGTGGCGCACCTAAACGCTGGGGCTTGTTTGGCGAATCTAATCAAGAGCAGAGCAACATCACGCTAGGCATTATTGATTTAACCTATCCGCCACACTGGCAGCCTTACGTCGCCCACGATTTGGGCCAGGTTACTGATGTCGAGATCTACCTCAATCGACAAGTCGTGCGTCAGGGACGTTTTCTTTCTTTGCAGGACGAAGTCAAAAATTTTCCGATTCAACGTTGGCGTAAGAACGTGGTACTGGCATGCGGGTCGCTGCTGGTGCTGACGCTACTGGTAACCTGGGTTCCACTTAGCATGCCGATCAAGCTCAGCCTTGCCTGGGCGAAAGGCACCGATAGCCTGCAAGTCAGCAGCGTAGATAAACTTAATGGCGTTGCTCTCAATATTGGTGACAGCCTGAAGGTCAGCGGTACAGGCATGTGTTCAGTGCCTGATAATTATCAAAGCAATCGCAGCTACGCTTACATGCCATTCGATTGCTCAGCCGTTTACTGGAACAACGCCACGCCGTTACCCCAGCCGCAATCAGATATTATTGATAAAGCGGCTGCGCTGCTGGATACCACTACCCGACAGTTGCACCCGGAAACCAATACCGATCCCAAACTCAACCCGCAACTGGCTTCAGCCATTCAAAAATCGGGCATGATTTTGTTAGACGATTTCTCAGATTTAGTCCTGAAAACACAAGATCTCTGCAGTCAGCAGCAAGATTGCGTACGTCTGAAAAATGCGCTGGTTAACCTGGGCAATGCAAAAGACTGGGAAGCGCTGGTACGTCGCGCGGACTCGGGTCAGTTGAATGGGATGAACGTGCTGCTGCGTCCGGTCAGCGCTGAAGCGCTGGAAAACCTGGTTAATACCGCCACATCGACTTTCTTCTTCCGTGAAACGCGTCGTGCGTCTGAAAATCTGAATAGCCCGCCGCCGGGTGGTTTCTTGATTGTCAGCGATGAAGGTCGTCAGTTAGTGAATCAGCCGCAGCCGGGTGTGTCACTGTTTGATCTGGATGCACCTTCGCAGTGGAATGAGCTGCAGCGTTTGTCCGCTATGTTGCTGCACACTCCCTTTAGCGCCAATGGTATTATTACCAGCATCACCACCGATGCGAACGGCACGCGTCACATTGCCCTGCATAACGAACCTGACGCGATGGCGCAGTGGCGCTATCTCGGCACCGCGCTGCTGCTGCTGGTGCTGGTGACTTGCGGGATCATTAACGGTTTGCTGGCGCTACGCCGCATGCACCTTAATCGACAGCGCATGACCGACATCCAGCACTATTACGATAAGTGCTTCAATCATAACCTCGGCTCTATACAGAGCGTGCGCTCGTTATTCTGAGCCCTCTCCTTCTGTGCTACCCTGTTGCCCAATTTTTTCGGGTAAAGCTTCGGGGTTAAACCAATGACGTTCGACTGGTCTGAAATTGATACCGTGCTGCTCGATATGGACGGCACGCTGCTTGATCTGGCGTTTGATCGCCATTTTTGGCTGGAGCATGTACCGGAAGCACTCAGCCTGCAACGCGGTATTACGCTGGCGCAGGCCGAGCAGATCATTGCGGAAAAGTATCAGGCCGTCGCGCATACGCTAAACTGGTATTGTCTGGATTATTGGGCGCAGGAGCTGGCGCTGGATATTCGTGCCATGACCTGGGAGAAGCGCAGCCGCGCTAAGATGCGCGAAGATACGCTGCCTTTTTTGCAGGCTCTTCGTCGCGCCGGCAAGCGCACCATTTTGCTCACCAATGCGCATCCTTACAATCTGGACGTCAAACTGGCTCAAACCGGTTTAGCGCCACACCTTGATTTATTACTTTCTACCCACACCTTTGGGTATCCGAAAGAAGACCAACGTTTATGGCAAGCGGTACAACAGCAAACCGGATTTATTAATCCGCGTACGCTGTTTATTGATGACAACGAAGCGATTCTGGATGCCGCAAAGGTTTGGGGCATTGGCTGGTGCTTAGGCGTGAGTAATCCCGATTCGGGTCGACCTGAGCAACTCTTTCAGCGTCATGTCGCAGTAAGCGATTACCGCACGCTGATTTGATTCAGGAGCAGCGATGAAAGAAAAAGTTAGCGAGGGCGTGCGCCTCGACAAATGGTTATGGGCCGCGCGCTTTTATAAAACCCGCTCAATCGCGCGTGAAATGATTGAAGGCGGCAAAGTGCATTACAACGGCCAGCGCAGCAAACCCAGCAAACTGGTTGAGCTGAATGCTGAGTTGACGCTGCGCCAGGGCAATGACGAACGCACCGTGGTGATTATGGACGTAAGCGATCAGCGTCGTCCCGCCAGTGAAGCACAACAACTGTATCGTGAAACCGACGCCAGCATTGAGAAGCGCGAGAAAATGGCGCAGGCGCGCAAAAGGAATGCACTCACGATGCCACATCCCGATCGCCGACCAGATAAAAAAGAGCGTCGCGATCTGATGAAATTTAAATTATCGGGCGATGAGTAGCGCTACACCTTTCAGGCGCTGAAACGCCTCGCCCTCACCGAGAGAAAACCTATGTCTGTACAAGATCAACTGCATCGTTACCTGTTTGAAAACGCGGCCGTGCGCGGCGAGTTGGTGAACGTCTCCAATACCTGGCATGAGACCGTTAAAAATCATGATTATCCTGCGCCAGTGCAGACGCTATTGGGCGAAATGCTGGTTGCAACCAGCCTGCTGACCGCAACGCTGAAATTTGACGGTGAAATTACCGTACAGCTGCAGGGCGATGGCCCGCTGTCGCTGGCGGTGATCAACGGCAACAATAACCAGGAACTGCGCGGCGTGGCACGTTTTAAAGGTGAAATCCCCGATGACAGCACACTGAAAAGCATGGTGGGCAACGGTTATCTGGTCATCACTATTTCGCCAGAAAAAGGCGAGCGTTATCAAGGCGTAGTGGGTCTGGAAGGTGAAACGCTGGCCGAGTGTCTGGAAGATTATTTCATGCGTTCTGAACAGCTGCCTACGCGTCTGTTTATTCGTACCAATGAAAAAGGCGCGGCAGGCATCCTGCTACAAGTCATGCCTGCACAAGAGACCAATAAAGACGATTTTGATCATCTTGCGGCGCTCACCGAAACCATCAAAACCGAAGAGCTGATTGACCTGCCAGCCAACGACGTGCTGTGGCGTTTATATCATCAGGAAGAAGCCACCGTTTATGAACCGCAGCCAGTCGTTTACAAATGTACCTGTTCGCGCGAGCGTTGTGGTGATGTGTTAAAAACGCTGCCACAGGAAGAAGTCGATGAGATCATTGAAGAAGATGGCAAAATCGACATGCACTGTGATTATTGCGGGTCGCATTACATTTTTGATGCAGTAGACATTGCGGCTATCCGCACCAATACGGTCGAAAACAGCGATCGTTTGCACTAATTTTTTGCGGGCGGCCTTGCCGCCCTTTTCAATTCCTGCCACCTATCCCCATAATTTTCAAAGCAAATTATCTTTTTTTACTTTCTTAACAACTTCAAAACGTTCGAAATATCGCCTTAACGCGCCCTGCGTCGCATTTCTGAGGAACAAGACTTTTACCGAGGTTTCAGAAGAGTAAACTGCGCGCGATCGTGCAGTTGCCTGAAAAATGACGGCATGAAAACTGCATGACTCCAACCTTTCTCTGCCTTTGCAGAACAGATACTGATTTGAGGAGCAGTAAAATGCGCGTTAACGGCCTGACCTCGCAAGACCTTGCCGACATGGGCATCATTGATACTACGGAAGTGGTTTATAACCCTGATTACGACACGCTATTTCAGGAAGAGACTCGCCCGGAACTCGAAGGTTTTGAACGTGGCACCCTGACGCACAGCGGCGCAATTGCGGTGGATACGGGTATTTTCACCGGTCGCTCGCCCAAGGATAAGTACATCGTTCGTGATGACACCACGCGCGATACCCTGTGGTGGAACGATCAGGGAACCGGCAAAAATGACAACCAGCCGCTTTCTCAGGAAACCTGGCAAGCGTTGAAAACCTGTGTCACGCAGCAGCTGTCCGGGAAACGTTTATTTGTCATTGATGCCTTTTGTGGTGCCAACCCCGATTCACGTTTAAGCGTACGCTTTATTACCGAAGTCGCGTGGCAAGCGCACTTTGTTAAGAACATGTTCATTCAGCCAAATGAAGAGGAACTGGCGACCTTTAAGCCCGATTTCGTGGTCATGAATGGCGCTAAATGTACCAATCCAAACTGGCAAGAACAGGGCCTGAACTCTGAGAATTTCATTGCTTTCAATCTCACTGAACGCATGCAACTGATTGGCGGAAGCTGGTACGGTGGCGAGATGAAGAAAGGCCTGTTTGCGGTAATGAACTATCTGCTGCCACTCAAGGGTATTGCTTCTATGCACTGTTCGGCAAACGTCGGCAAAGCGGGCGATGTAGCGGTGTTCTTTGGTCTTTCCGGTACCGGTAAAACGACGCTGTCGACCGATCCTGATCGCCAACTGATTGGTGATGATGAACATGGCTGGGATGATGACGGCGTGTTTAACTTCGAAGGGGGTTGCTACGCCAAAACCATCAACCTTTCTGAGCAGGCCGAGCCGGAAATTTACCGTGCTATTCGCCGCAATGCCTTGCTGGAAAACGTGGTGGTACGCGCCGATGGCAGCGTGGACTATGCCGACGGCAGCAAAACTGAGAATACCCGCGTCTCCTATCCGATCAATCACATCGACAACATCGTTCAACCCGTATCTAAAGCGGGACACGCAAAGAAAGTGATCTTCCTGACGGCTGATGCCTTCGGCGTTCTGCCAGCCGTTTCGCGCTTAACGCCAGAGCAAACGCAGTATCACTTCCTTTCTGGCTTTACCGCTAAGCTGGCGGGTACGGAACGCGGCGTCACGCAGCCGACACCCACCTTCTCTGCTTGTTTTGGTGCCGCCTTTCTGATGTTGCATCCCACTCAGTACGCTGAGGTGCTGGTGAAGCGCATGGAAGCCGCGGGCGCCCAGGCTTATCTGGTCAATACCGGCTGGAACGGCAGCGGTAAACGCATCTCGCTGAAAGATACCCGCGCCATCATCAACGCGATTTTGGCCGGCGAGCTGGATGATGCACCCACTGAAACACTGCCGATTTTCAATCTGCAGATGCCGAAAAGCTTGGGTGATCTGGATGCCTCGAAGCTGGATCCCCGCAGCAGTTGGGAAAGCGAAGAGAAATGGCATGAAGCCGCGCAGGATCTGGCGCAGCGCTTTATTGTTAACTTCGAGAAATATACCGATAACGCCGCAGGCGCCGCATTGGTAAACGCGGGTCCACAACGCTAAAAAGCAGAGGCGCGGCGATCATTGCCGCGCCTGATTTAGCTTGGTACGCTCAGGCTGGTGACGGCCGGAGCGGGTGTTTCGACTAACGGCAACCAGGCTCGAATGCGTAACCCTCCGCGTTCGCTTTCACCAATTTCCAGTGAACCCTGATGCGCATCAATAATGCGCTGTACAATCGCTAAGCCTAAACCGGTGCCGCTGGTGCTGCGCGCACTGTCACCGCGTACAAAGGGCTGGAACAGATGCGCAAGCTGATCGGGCTTAATGCCTGGACCATCATCTTCAACCTGAAACCACGCGCGATGCAGTTCATGGCCACTACTCACTTTTATCCAGCCGTTGCCATAGCGTGCCGCATTCACCACCAGATTCGCTAATGCACGCTTAATCGAAAGTGGGTTGATATTGAGCATCAGCTCTTCTGGCATCACCGCATTTTCAATCTCGCGCTCGTAGCCGCTTTCTGCTGCGACCACTTCACCTAACACGCTGTTCAAATCGGCGCGCTCGGTTTGCATCTCCTGACCCGTGCGAAGGTAGTCAATGAACTGTTCGATGATGGCATTACACTCTTCGATGTCTTTGTTAATCGACTCGGCAAGGTAACCATCCTGCTCGCTCATCATCTCGGTTGCGAGACGAATACGCGTCAGCGGCGTACGTAGATCGTGGCTGACACCCGCCATCAGTAATGTGCGATCGTCAGCCAGCTGCTTCACGCCCGCCGCCATTTGGTTAAAAGCACGCGTCACCGAACGCACTTCTGAAGCGCCATATTCGCGCAGCGGCGGCGGAATCATGCCTTTACCCACCTGCAACGCGGCGTGTTCCAGATCGACCAAGGGTCGGTTCTGAATACGAATAAACAGCCAGGCGCCGCCAATCGCCAGCAGCATGATGGCTAAGGTGTAACGGAACAGTGGCGAGAAGTCGCCTTGATGGATCTCGGTCAGCGGCACACGCACCCAGATATCGGGCGACAGCCAGGTTTTCAGCCACACGACCGGCGAATTTTTGTTAACTTCAACCCGCACATCGGTTGGACCACCGAGTTGCTGGCCCATTTGCTCACTGAGAAATTCATAGTGCTGCGCCCAACGCAATCCGCTCTCCTCTGCTGCCGCGTTGGTGTAGAGCGAAATACCCAGCTCGCGATAGATTTCCCGACGAAACGCCGGTGGCACTTCTAACTGCGTTCCATCTTCCAGCTGCAATCGGTCTGTCATCAACATACGAACTTCGTAAGCGAGGACTTTATTGAACTGCTGCAAACTTGGCAGAATGGCGAAGTTAAGCACCACCAGATAGGTCGTTACCAGGCTGACAAACAGCAAGGTAACGATCAACAGCAAAGTGCGGGCAAAAGAACTGCGGGGCGAGAAGCGCAGCCGCCTCATGCTTTACTGCCGTCCGGCACAAAGACGTAGCCCAAACCCCAAACGGTCTGGATATAGCGCGGGTGCGCCGGATCTTCTTCCACCATGCGGCGCAGGCGGGAGATTTGTACGTCGATAGAACGTTCCATGGCGCTGTATTCACGGCCACGCGCCAGGTTCATCAACTTATCACGCGATAACGGTTCACGCGGGTGGCTAACCAGCGCTTTCAATACCGCAAACTCACCGCTGGTTAATGGCATTGGCTCATCTTCACGGAACATTTCGCGCGTACCCAGGTTCAGCTTGAATTTACCAAAGGCGATAACCGCTTCTTCCTGCGAAGGCGCGCCCGGCAATTCGTTGGCCTGACGACGCAGCACAGCACGAATACGCGCTAGCAGTTCACGTGGATTAAACGGTTTTGGAATGTAGTCATCCGCGCCAATTTCTAATCCAACGATGCGATCAACCTCTTCCCCTTTTGCCGTCACCATAATGATCGGCATTGGATTACTTTGGCTGCGCAAACGGCGGCAGATCGACAAACCATCTTCGCCCGGCAGCATCAAATCCAGCACCATCAGGTGAAAAGATTCGCGGGTTAACAAACGATCCATCTGTTCGGCGTTAGCGACACTGCGCACCTGAAAGCCCTGCTCGGTGAGATAGCGTTCGAGCAGCGCGCGCAAACGCATATCATCATCCACGACCAGAATTTTGTAGTTCTCTTGCATTTTTGTACTCCCAAAGGCGCTATTGCCTGAGCCGATATTGTTAAAAAAACATGCCTTATAGTGACAGTCATTAATGGTTTATATTCTAGCCGAAATTGTTACAAAGCATATTAAACAGGAGCTTATATTTAAATTTACCGCTTCGCTGGAGCGTAAAAAGCTCGTTTAACAGCGGGTTGAGATGTTTCCAACAATTCCGAAATTTCGCCAAATTTTCTTTGATTCACTGGCGCCATAATGAAGCCGATTTTTATTCGAGCATGAAATTCAGCGAGTTAGCAGATAATTTGACTTAAACGCGAGCTTTCGATCCCTGTGAACTCCATTTAAGCCACTTCTGAAGCAAAATATCAGCATAAAATCCCGCTAATTAGCGCTTATTCACATTTCCCCTCTCGGATTAATTTCAACACCTTGCCCTTCAAGACCAATATCGGTTAAAGCCCAATAAATCAATCAGTAAAGTCATCTTTTCGCCCTGAATAATTTCACTCAGACTGCATTGGCATCACGCTTTGCGATGTCATTACGGGGATAAAACTATGAAAAAAATCGTATTACTGCTGAGTGCGCTGGCGCTGACCAGTGTTAACCCGGTTTTTGCCGCTACGGCAACAGGTGAAGCCGCAGGTGCACAAGCGTCGACCACGGCACAAGGGAACTCAAACGCCATTGGCGTGGGTGCAGTAGCCGCACTGTTTGGCGTTGCACTCGCAACCGCGGGCGGCGGCGGTGATGGCCACGGTAACGGCACATCAACCACCACGTCGACTCAGGCCGGAAAATAATTTAATAACGTTTCGAATACCCTTTCTGTGTTAGCCAGTTTCGCCACCGGGGAAGTCAACGTGGGTTTTTAACCTTTAAAAACCCTTTCCCCGACTCTTTTTTGCCAACCCGCATTTGTTTTACACTGCGCTTCTTTAAATACTTTTGGCTGCTGCTGTATGAAAACCCGACTTATTACTCGCGAAGGCTTTAACCAGCTAAAAGCCGAACTCGATTATCTCTGGCGCGAAGAGCGACCCGAAGTCACCAAGAAAGTGACCTGGGCCGCCAGCTTGGGCGATCGCAGCGAAAACGCTGATTATCAATACAACAAAAAACGCCTGCGTGAAATTGATCGTCGAGTCCGTTATCTCACCAAAAGCATTGAACAGTTGCGCATCGTAGATTATTCACCGCAGCAGGATGGCAAAGTCTTTTTTGGCGCGTGGGTAGAAGTTGAGAATGATGCCGGTGAGACGAAACGCTTTCGTATCGTCGGTTACGACGAGATTTTTGGCCGCAAAGATTACATCTCTATCGACTCCCCAATGGCGCGCGCGTTGCTGAAAAAAGAGGTCGGTGATGCCGCAACGGTAGAGACGCCAATCGGCCCCGCGCTGTGGTACGTCAACGAAATTAATTATCTGGAATAGCGATTCAGAATATCGCCTAAAGGCGCCCGCATCGCTGGCAATTTCAACCATCAATCCGTATAACTGTCCGCTATTTCTTAACCCTGTAAGCAAGACAGTTGATGATGATGAAAGATACGCTGAGCCACATAATTGCAAGTGAGCTGCAGGCGCGAGCAGAGCAAGTTGATGCCGCCGTTCGCCTGTTGGACGAAGGGAATACCGTGCCGTTTATTGCACGTTATCGTAAAGAGGTGACCGGCGGATTGGATGATACCCAACTGCGCCAGCTGGAAACCCGCCTCAGCTATCTGCGTGAACTGGAAGAGCGCCGCCAGTCGATTCTTAAATCGATTGATGAGCAGGGTAAACTCACCGACGACCTCGCTAAATCCATCAATACCACGCTCAGCAAAACCGAACTCGAAGACCTTTACCTGCCTTATAAACCCAAGCGCCGTACGCGTGGGCAGATAGCGATTGAAGCCGGGCTGATGCCGCTGGCTGAGACTTTATGGCAAGATCCTTCTCACGATCCTGAGCAGTTAGCCGCAGGTTACGTTGATGCCGACAAAGGCGTCGCAGATGTTCGTGCTGCGCTGGATGGCGCACGCTATATTTTGATGGAACGCTTCGCTGAAGACGCCACGCTGTTGGCTAAAGTGCGTAATTACCTGTGGAAAAATGCGCATCTGGTCTCACGCGTGGTCGAAGGTAAAGAAGAAGCGGGTGCAAAATTCCGTGACTATTTCGATCATCATGAAGCGCTAAACAGCGTACCTTCACACCGGGCACTGGCGATGCTGCGTGGACGTAATGAAGGCGTATTACAGCTGTCGCTGAATGCCGATCCACAGTTTGACGAAGCCCCACGTGAAAGCCACGGCGAAACGCTAATTGCTGAGCACCTAAACCTGCGATTGAATAACGCGCCAGCCGATACCTGGCGCAAAGCGGTGGTGAGCTGGACGTGGCGCATCAAAGTGATGCTGCACCTTGAAACAGAATTGATGGGCACGGTGCGCGAGCGCGCAGAAGACGAAGCCATCAATGTGTTTGCCCGCAACATGCATGACCTGCTGATGGCTGCGCCCGCAGGTATGCGTTCCACCATGGGCCTTGATCCAGGCCTGCGTACGGGTGTGAAAGTGGCGGTTGTTGATGCCACCGGCAAGCTGGTCGCGACTGATACGATTTATCCCCATACCGGCCAGACCGCGAAAGCCGCTGCCGCTGTTGCCGCGCTTTGTGCGAAACATCAGGTTGAACTGGTGGCGATTGGTAATGGCACCGCTTCACGCGAGACCGAACGCTTTTTCCTGGACGTACAAAAACAGTTTCCACACATCACCGCACAGAAAGTGATCGTCAGCGAAGCGGGTGCATCCGTCTATTCCGCATCAGAACTGGCGGCGTTGGAGTTCCCTGATTTAGATGTGTCCATTCGTGGTGCGGTTTCCATCGCTCGCCGTTTGCAAGATCCGCTGGCTGAGTTGGTGAAGATTGATCCGAAATCGATTGGTGTCGGTCAGTATCAACATGACGTCAGCCAAAGTCAGTTAGCGAAAAAGCTGGACGCCGTAGTAGAAGATTGCGTGAACGCCGTAGGCGTTGACCTGAATACGGCTTCGGTGCCGCTGCTCACTCGTGTAGCGGGTTTGACACGCATGATGGCGCAAAACATTGTCAGCTGGCGTGATGAAAATGGCCGTTTCCAAAACCGTCAACAGCTGTTGAAAGTCAGCCGTTTAGGGCCGAAAGCCTTTGAGCAATGTGCAGGATTCTTGCGCATTAATCATGGCGACAATCCGCTTGATGCCTCAACGGTTCACCCGGAAGCCTATCCCGTGGTGGAGCGCATTCTGGCCGCCACTGAGCAAGCGCTGAGCGATCTGATGGGAAATCCATCTGGCCTGCGCGACATCAAAGCCGTGGATTTTACCGATGCGCGGTTTGGTCTGCCGACCGTCACTGACATCATTAAAGAGTTGGAAAAACCGGGCCGCGATCCCCGTCCAGAGTTTAAAACAGCGCAGTTTGCTGAGGGCGTTGAAACCCTGAACGATTTGATGCCAGGCATGGTGCTGGAAGGCGCAGTAACCAACGTGACCAACTTTGGCGCTTTCGTTGATATTGGCGTCCATCAGGATGGTTTAGTGCATATCTCTTCGCTTTCCGACAAGTTCGTGGACGATCCTCACAAGGTGGTCAAAGCCGGTGATATCGTTAAAGTGAAAGTGATGGAAGTGGATTTGCAGCGCAAACGTATCGCGCTGACCATGCGTCTTGATGAGCAGCCAGGTGAAAGCAATGCGCGCAGCAGTAACCGCAGCGCACCGCGTGAAAACGCTCGACCAGCGGCGGCAAAAGGACGCTCACGTCCTGCCAACTCGCCGGCGGGTAATAGCGCAATGGGTGATGCATTAGCGGCGGCTTTCGGTAAGAAGTAGTCGCATCGGAAGCCTTGTTAGATTAACGCCGTTTGTCCCCCATCCCCCGCTTTGCGGGGAAAACGACGCTGCCCTCACCAGCATAGGGCAGCATCTTCCTCCCCCATTTATGGGGGAGGACCGAGGTGGGGGACAAACGACCCCGCACAATAAAGGACCGAAGTGGGGACAATACCACCACCCAATCCAACCCAAATCTTATTGCCGAAGTGGAAAATCCTCGCTAGCACACTACGCTAAAAACACGCCTGTCATAAAAACAACACCTGCTGTGGCACCCAATTTGCGATGGAAACGATCACTGCTTTAATCGATAAGATTTATGCTGACACCTTTCCACAGGCCTCGCGTGAGCGCCTGCTTGCCAATATTGCCGAGGCGCGCGACGCAGTAAAGTTGCCGCGAAAAGCGCATTGGGATGAACAGGATGTGGTGTTAATTACCTACGCCGATCAGTTTCGCGAGCCGGATAAACCTACGCTCAGCAGTTTCTCACACTTTTATCAGCAGCATCTGCAATCCACCTTTCCGCTGGTGCATCTGCTGCCATTTTTTCCTTACTCTTCCGATGATGGTTTTTCAGTGATTGATTATCACCAGGTTAACCCGCTGTGTGGCGAATGGTCGGATGTCGCCACGCTGCATCAGGAAACCCGGTTGATGTTTGATTTCGTCTGCAACCATATGTCGGCGCACAGTGCGTGGTTTAAACACTTCCTGGCGCAGGATCCCGGTTGGGACAACTTCTTTATCAGCATGCCGCCCGCCACCGATCTCAGCGCCGTAACGCGGCCACGAACATCACCATTGCTCACACCGTTTGAGATGGCGGATGGCGAAACACGCTACATCTGGACCACTTTCAGCGCCGACCAAATCGATCTCAATTTCGCCAATCCCGAGGTATTGATTCGTATGGTGAATGTCCTGCTCGATTATCTGGCGCGCGGTGCCGATTACGTGCGGCTAGACGCGGTGGGCTATATGTGGAAAACACCTGGCACCAACTGCATCCATCTGGAAAAAACGCATCAGCTGGTTAAGCTGTTCCGTGCAATTTCCAATGTGGTCGCGCCAGGCACGGTGATCATCACTGAAACTAACGTGCCGCATAAAGATAACATCAGCTATCTCGGTAACGGCCAAGATGAAGCGCAGATGGTGTATCAATTTTCACTCCCGCCACTGGTGCTGCATGCGATCCATTCTGGCTCAGGTCGTGCGCTGCGTCAGTGGGCTGGCACGCTCGATTTAAGTCATCGCGGTACAACTTTTTTTAACTTTCTGGCTTCGCATGATGGGATTGGTTTGAACCCAGCTCGTGGCATTTTGACGGAGATAGAGATCGTAGCGCTGGTGCGCGATCTGGCACTGGAAGGCGCCTTGGTCTCGTATAAAAACAATGCTGATGGCACCACCAGCCCCTATGAAATCAATGTTACCTATCTCGATGCGTTGAATCGTCAGGAAGATAACGACGAAACTCGCCTCAAGCGCTTCCTGCTGGCACACGCTATTTTATTGGCATTTCCTGGCGTGCCGGCGATCTACATTCAAAGCATGTTGGGGTCGCGAAATGATTACGACGGCGTGCGGGCAGCAGGTCATAACCGCGCCATCAATCGTCAAAAGTATGATTTGCACGAGATCGAATCGGCGCTGGTGGGTGGCGACTGGTTGCGGCAGCAGGTTTATACCCAACTCAGCCAGCTGATTCAGTTGCGCCGACGCCAACCCGCCTTTCATCCCGATAACGCCATGACGCTGTTCGACAGTGAAAATGCTTTACTGGTGCTGAAACGCCATCTGCCTGATAGCGAAGCGGGTTTACTGTGCGTGTTCAATCTCAGCAGTCGAAAAGTAGAAACGCGTTTGCCAGAGGCACGTACATTGCAGGACGTAATCAGCGGGGAAAAAATAGAAGGCACCCAGCCTTTAACGCTGGATGCCTGGCAGTTTATGTGGCTACGAGGTTAATTATTTATAGACGTCAGCAACGGCGCTGAATTTGCCATGTTCACGACCCGCAATCACCAGATAATAGCGACCACCCTTTTCGTCAGCCATTTTAGAGAGTTCTTTTTTTGCATCCATCGGCGAAGTGGTTTCTGCCGTAGTGGTTACCGTAGCAATTTTCTCAAGATTCATTTTCTGCACATCTTCTTTGGTTACTTCTTTAGCCGCCAGAGCAGAAAACGAAACGGCACTCATCATCACTGAAGCCAAAACCCATTTCATAACCTTCATTTGTTTACCCTCATTCATTATCCATTGTTGAGATGTAAGCAGCCGCAAAATGCGATAAGGCAATATGGAACGGCATAGTCCAATCCATGACTATTCACATATAAATACTCTTCATATTTCGAACTGCAGGCGCGTTGGCTGTTCTCGCTCACCCGAATCACTGACTTTAGTCAGTGCATCGCGATTCACTTCATTGCCGCCTTCCTGCAATTCGAATTATTTAGGGTATAAGTGCAGCGGCTGTGCTCACGAATGAAGTATTGCCGCTACCTGCGATTTTGCCAGTTTTGTAACACGTTATGTCGGCAAATCTTTGATGAAACACAGGATATGTTGAACGAAAGTGTCGGGATGGGAAATAAAAGGAGCATGGGACGCCTTCTCCATCACGATAGAGGGTGACGCGGGCAGTGCGTCGTCTAGCGGCTGCGCAATACGGCGCGGCACCAGGCCATCCAGCGATCCGTAAAGGCGCAGGAACGGCACATTAATCTCAGGTAATGCGCTGCGCAGATCCACGTGATGCAGAATCTCCAGTCCACCTTCAAGCACCTCTACTGCGGGCATCGGTTGCGACAATACAATCTCTTTGAGCTGACGTGCGTCGGCGCGTGCGCTTTCACTTCCCAGCGTCTGCAGCGCTAAAAATCGTTCAACAGTGCGTTGAAAATTATGACTCAACTGCTGTTGAAAGCTCTGAAGCGTTTCTGGTTTGATGCCTGGCCATTCATCGTTGGCGGTAAAACAAGGTGAGGAGGCAACGGTAATCAACGCACGTAGCCGCTCCGGCGCAGTTAATGCTAGCTGCGTCGCTACTAAGCCGCCTAATGACCAACCCAGCACCACAGCGCGTGGCGGCAGCAACGGCAGCAGCTGTTGCACCATCTCATCCAACGTTAGCGCGGAAAAACCCTGACTGCGGCCATATCCCGGCAGATCCACCAGATGCAGGCGAAATTGTGCACTGAGCCGCGGAACAATGCTTTGCCACACTTCCGCATTCAGTCCCCAGCCGTGCAGCAGCACAAGATCTGCATCCCCTTCTCCGCAGGTGTGCCAGTAAAGCGACGTCATCAGTTACTATCCCAAAATTGATAAGGAGGTCGCTATGCTACCAATGCCCGCCCTTTGTTGGCTATGCGCATTACCGCTGCGTTTTGCCCATCACGGTATTTGCAGTTGCTGCTTACGCGGTTTACCGAAGCTGCCCATGCTTTGCCCGAGCTGTGGATTACCCGCTTCCTCCCTGCGTTCGCCTTGTGGCCGATGCCTGCGTGAGCCGCCCGCGTGGCAAGCCTTGGTGTGCGTTACCGGCTATCATGCGCCGCTGAGTCACTGGATACATCAGCTGAAATTTTCTCGCGTTACCGCACTCAAGGTGATGCTGGCGCGGCTGCTTTTGCTAAGCTGGTTGTATGCATACCGCACACGCTTACTCACGCGGCCCGATTTACTGCTGTGCGTGCCGCTGCATCATCGACGTGGCTGGCAGCGTGGTTACAATCAAACTGCCCTGTTAGCTCAACCGCTGGCGCGCTGGCTGGGATGTGAATTTAGCCAAGGCTTGCGGCGTCATTATCAAGGCGCATTGCAGCATCAACTCAGCGCAAAGCAGCGCCGCACCAATTTGCGAGGTGCATTCGGTCTTGAAATTGCGGTACGCGGACGCCATATCGCCCTTATCGACGATGTGATCACCACAGGCAGCACGGTAGAAGAAATCAGCCGTTTTTTACTGGCGCAGGGCGCGGCCAGTGTGCAGGTTTGGTGCCTGTGCCGTACCTTGTAGAGCATCCGTGATGGGCGTATTATAACCAACTAAATTAGTCAACTATTGAGCAATCGACATGATCCGAATTACTGATTCTGCCCAAGAGCACTTTTCAAAACTGCTGTCCAAACAAGAAGACGGCACCCAGATTCGCGTATTCGTGATTAACCCGGGTACGCCAACAGCGGAGTGCGGTGTTTCCTACTGCCCGCCAGATGCCGTTGAATCTACTGATACCGAACTCAAGTTCGAAAAACTTTCTGCCTATGTAGACGAGCTGAGCAAACCTTATTTAGAAGATGCCGAAATTGACTTCGTTACCGATAACCTCGGTTCGCAGTTAACGCTGAAAGCGCCAAACGCCAAAATGCGTAAAGTCTCTGACGATGCGCCGATGATTGAGCGCGTTGAATACCTGCTACAGGCGCAGATCAACCCGCAGCTCGCCGGTCACGGTGGCCAGGTTTCATTGATGGAAATTACTGAAGATGGTTATGCGATTCTGCAATTTGGCGGCGGCTGTAACGGCTGTTCAATGATCGACGTGACGCTGAAAGATGGCATTGAGAAAGAGCTGCTGGCGGCTTTCCCAGAGTTAAAAGGCGTGCGTGATCTGACCGAACACCAGCGTGGCGAACACTCTTATTACTGATCAGATTTAACGATCATTAAGCGCGACAGTTTAGCTGTCGCGCTTTCATTTTCAGTTCGCTTTACGTCGCTGACTCACCGTTTTCAGCAATTTCTGCACCTCTTTATCCGCAAAGATTTCCTCTAACGGCTGCGTCAATTTGCGTCGCCAGTTGGGATATTGCTCAACCGTGCCCGGCACATTGACCGGCGTGGTCATTCCCAACCAATCTTCCGGCTGCAATCCCAGTAATGCACTTTGGGTATCGGCCAAAAATCGATGAATCGCCTGATTAAGCTGCGGCGACATCGCTAATTTATCTGCCTGTTTTGCACTGCGTGCCGGCAGTGATCCCGCTTTATGCAGCGCATTCAGCAGCGCCTGTTTCTGCGCCGTTCGCTGTTCATGCAGCGGCTGCACCGCGTCAGCGGGATACAAACCTATCTTTTCGCCCAACTGCAAATCACCGGCATCCCAAAAACCGCTTAACGTCGGCAGATCGTGGGTGCTGGCGCTGGAGATCGACTGCCGTGGATATTCCTCGGGTGAGCGATACTCCCCGTCGCGCTGTTGTTCAAACCACAGTACCTTCCAGGAGAAAATACCGCTGTTGCGCAGCAGGCTGATAATCTCTTTCGGCACGGTGCCAAGATCTTCTCCAATCACCATGCAGCGCAAGCGCTGGCTTTCCAGCGCTAAAATGCCCAGCAAATCGTCTACGGGATAGGCGACGTAAGCGCCTTTATCCGCGGTTTCTCCAGCGGGCACCCACCAGAGCCGCAGTAGCGACATGACGTGATCAATACGCAGCGCCCCACAATCGCGCATATTAGCGCGCAGCATATCGATAAACGGCTGATAACCCCGCGCTTTCATCACATGCGGATCCATCGGCGGTAATCCCCAATATTGACCCAGCGGCCCCAGCCGATCGGGCGGCGCGCCGATGGAAGCTTTCAGGCGATAGAGCTCCGGGTCGTGCCAGGTTTCCGCGCTGCCTTCCGCCACGCCAACGGCTAAATCCCGGTACAGCCCAACGCTCATGCCCAATGTCTGACTGACTTGCCAGCATTGGGAAAACTGTTGCTGCGCCAAAAATTGCAGCCATTGCCAGAAAGCGATTTCATCTTCGTTCTGTTCACACCAATGTTGCACGTCAGGAAGCTGGCTGTTGCGCCACCCTTCTGGCCAGGCCGGCCAGCCCCAATGCTGTGCATTGCCTGCACGACGCTCTGCCTGCACACCTTCGTATACCGCCTGATAACGTAGGCTATCTCCGCCTTCACGCACGAAAGCCGCAAAGGCGCGCTTCTCTTCATTTTCTTCATCACGTGGCTGAAATTCTGTCCACGCATGGCGCAGCGCCGTCAGTTTCAGCGCCATCACCGCCTCGTAATCAACCAAATCATTTTCACGGGCTTCAGCCAGCGCACGCTGTGTTTTGGCGCTTTTCCACCACTTTTGTGCCGCCGCGCTCTGCTGGAAATCCACCACTTGCGACACGTCGATATAGATGATGTTCAGCCAGCGTCGTGAAGAAGGACTGTAAGGGCTGGCGAAGTCGGGACTGGCGGGATAGAGCGCATGCAGTGGATTCAACCCTACAAAGTCGCCGCCGTTTGCAGCAAGCTGTTGCACCAACTGCTGTAAATCACCGAAATCGCCGATACCCCAGTTTTTAGCTGAGCGCACGGTATATAACTGCACCAGCGCGCCCCAACGCTTTTCACCGTCACGCAGTGCTGGCGGCAGATAACAACGGCGCGGCGTAACGATAATACGCGTTTGCCATTGCTGCTTGCCCTTGCTGAGTGTCAGCTGGTGATAACCCTGTCCGAGCGGCGAAGGCAGGGTAAAAAGTTCACCGCCAACAAGTGTTCCCTCAAACTTCTTCCCTGCTTCACTGTGCAGCTGCCAGTGATACTCGCCCCGCCCTTGCGGTGTCAGCTGACGTTTGCGACTACCACTGAATACCGCAACCGGCGGTAAGGGCGTTTTTTTGCCTTTATCGGGGTTATCCATCACCGCCAGCAAAGCGCGTTTGGTTTCATCGCTGATCGCTTCGGGTTGACCTTTGGCATTGATATATTCCAGCGAAATTCCAGCAGCACGCGCTGCCTTATCAAGTGCATTTTCTTTCATCGCCGCTCCTTAGCATTTAGCGTGCTTTGAGTGTTGCCATTGATGGATTAGAGCGGCTTCAAAATGTGCTTTTTCGAGATTTTGCAGCGACATATCACTCCCTTCTGAATCCGTTGGAGGTTACGCGAAACCGGCATGCGCACGGGCTGACCACAACGAGCCAGCGAAGAGTTAAGTAAAGACGCGAGTGCAAAAAAAAGCGACAGTAATCAAAGAAAAACGCCAGCATTATGCTGGCGCTGAGGGGATTAGCAGAGTTCGAGGTGAACTTCGTGTTGTTCAATTACTTTTAATACGCTGGCAGGTGGCGCTTGGTCAGTGTAGAGATAATCGAGCAGGCTCATATTGCCCAGATTAACCATCGCGTTGCGACCGAATTTAGAGTGATCCACCACTAGCATGACGCAGCGTGAGTTCTCAATGATGGCACGCTTGGTACGGACTTCATGATAATCAAACTCCAGCAGCGAGCCATCCATATCAATGCCGCTGATACCGAGAATGCCGTAATCGAGGCGGAACTGCGAAATGAAGTCCAGCGTGGCTTCACCCATGACCGCACCGTCGCGGGTGCGCACTTCGCCACCCGCAATAATCACCCGGAAATCAGGTTTGCCCATTAACAGCATCGCTACGTTAAGGTTGTTGGTCACAACCCGCAAATCGTTATGGTTGAGTAGCGCATGCGCTACCGCTTCCGGCGTGGTACCGATGTCGATAAACAGCGTAGCGCCGTCCGGGATCTGGCTAGCAACACGCTGAGCAATACGCGCTTTTTCTTCCGACAACATCATTTTACGATCTTGCCAGGCGGTATTTTCAGAGCTGGAGGGCAGCGCCGCGCCACCATGATGGCGTTGAATTTTGTTTTGATCGGCAAGGTCGTTCAAATCGCGACGAATGGTTTGCGGGCTCACTTCGAAGTGATCGACCAGCTCTTCGGTACTGACATAACCCTGGCGCCGAACCAGATCGATAATGGCGTCATGACGTTGCGTCTGCTTCACATTGCTCTCCTGTTTTCGGCCAGTGGCCGCTGTTCTTTTTATTACGCCTGACGGCGCTTTGTTTTGCGCGTATCAACAAAAGCCATGGCTAATCCCACCACTAAACCGGCAACGTGCGCCGCGTTGGCAATGGCCAGACCCAATGCGCCAAACCAGCCAATCACTAGCCAGACAAGGGCGAATCCAATCAAACCTCGTTCGAGGTAAATACCGCTGTCGGGATCGCGTTCGCCGCGTAGCCAGCAATATCCCATCAAGGCGTAAACCACACCCGACAAACCACCAAACCAGATACCGCTGAATTTAGCCTGCATCCAGCCACTAAGCAGGGCGGAAATCAGCAGGATGACAAACAGCTTACCGCTGCCTAGCCGTTTTTCGACGGCGCCGCCGAGATACCACCACCACATCAGGTTGAACAAAATGTGCAGCAGCGAAAAATGCAAAAAGGCGTGGCTGAACCAACGCCACACTTCCAGATATTGATCCGGGCCATCTGGCCAGGCGAGCCAGTACATTACGGTACGGTCGCCAACGATCTGCATCAGAATAAACACCGCAATACAGACCACCATTCCAGTAAGCGTTAGCGGCCCCGCTCGCTCGCGGATATTCGCCCAGAAGTTAGTGCGCTCATAGCGCAAACCGCTGTCGGTTTTGCCGCTGTGCCAACTGGCTGCTCGATACCGTGGATGATTCGGATCGTGCACAAACTGTTGAAGTTCGTTTTCGACCATCGACAGTTTGCTTTCATCATCCAACATGATGACGTAATGGCTTTCGTGCTCAATACGCAGCGTAACGCCGCGCGTTGCCATGTAATCGACGAACGCCTGCGCCATGCGCGGCTGGTTGAATTGGGTAATGCGCATGATACGTAACTCTCCATGTGACGATGTGCTGTTTAAACGCTGCCGTTAGCGACCTGCATCGGGAAAGCAGCACGCCAGGCATCAAAACCGCCATCAATGCTATAAGCCGCCGCAAATCCCTGACTCAACAAATATTGTGCTGCGCTTTTGCTGCTGTTGCCGTGATAACACATCACCAACACCGGTAATGTTTGATCGGCATCCGCAATAAAGGCGTTGAGGTTGCTGTTTGACAGGTGCAAGGCTCCCGCAGCGTGGCCAAGCGCGAAACTTTGTGGATCGCGTATATCCACCAGCAGCGCGCCCTGCTCCAGCTGCGACTGTGCCTGCTGAACATCAATACATTCGAAGGTTTCCATGGTGTCTCTCATTACTGCGTCACAATTAGCGCTTAGTGTAACCCGAGAATTAGCGCCAATAACCTGACAAACACTACGGACTTGTATTTTTTTCACGTTCAGAATGTTAGCTATATCACGCAAAAATGTTTTTACCGGGTTAAAAGCTGGCATCAATGTTGGTTTACGATTATTATTATGCTCGAAAACGAACATTAATGAACTATTCCGAACATCGGAGGAGATGACGTGGAAACCAAAGACCTGATCGTGATCGGCGGCGGCATCAACGGTGCCGGCATTGCAGCGGATGCTGCAGGACGCGGACTGTCGGTGCTGATGCTGGAGGCGCGGGATCTGGCTTGCGCGACCTCTTCTGCCAGTTCAAAACTGATTCACGGTGGCCTGCGCTACCTTGAGCACTACGAGTTTCGCTTAGTGAGCGAAGCGCTGGCTGAGCGTGAAGTGCTGTTAAAAATGGCGCCACACATTGCGTTTCCAATGCGCTTTCGTCTGCCGCATCGCCCGCACCTGCGTCCAGCATGGATGATTCGTACCGGCCTGTTTATGTACGATCACCTCGGTAAGCGCACCAGCTTACCCAGCAGCAAAAGCCTGCGTTTTGGCGCGGATTCCGCCCTGAAGCCTGAGATCACGCGCGGATTCGAATATTCCGACTGCTGGGTTGATGATGCGCGCATGGTTGTCTTAAATGCGCAGGAAGTGGTGAAGCACGGCGGTGAAGTTAAAACGCGTACTCGTGTGACGCGTGCCTGGCGTGAAGGCGGTTTGTGGATGGTAGAAGCTGAAGATGTCGACAGCGGAAAAACCTTCACCTGGCGCGCTAAAGGATTAGTGAACGCGGCGGGTCCGTGGGTGAAACAGTTCTTTGACGACGGCCTGAAGCTAAAATCGCCTTACGGTATTCGCTTAATCAAAGGCAGCCACATTGTGGTGCCGCGCGTTCATACTGAGAAACAGGCTTATATCCTGCAGAACGAAGATAACCGCATTGTGTTTGTCATTCCGTGGATGGATGAGTTCTCGATTGTCGGCACCACCGACGTCGAATACAAAGGCGATCCGAAAAGCGTCAAGATCGATGATAACGAGATCGATTATCTGTTGAAGGTGTACAACGGTCACTTCAAAAAACAGCTGGTTGCTGACGATATCGTTTGGACTTATTCCGGTGTGCGTCCGTTATGTGATGATGAATCTGATTCACCGCAGGCCATCACTCGCGACTATACGCTGGACGTGCGTGATGAAAATGGCCAGGCGCCGTTGCTGTCAGTGTTTGGTGGCAAGCTGACCACCTATCGCAAACTGGCGGAGCATGCGCTGGAAAAACTGACCAAGTATTTCCCGAATGCGGGTCCAGCCTGGACCAAAACCTGCGTATTGCCAGGCGGTAACATCGCGGGAACGCGTGAAGATTATGCAGCTAGCCTGCGTCGTCGTTATCCGTTTATCAGTGAAAACATGGCGCGTCATTATTCACGTACCTATGGCAGCAATACTGAAGTTTTGTTAGAAGGCGCGAAAAGCCGGGAAGATTTAGGTGAGAACTTTGGTCATGAGTTCTATGAAGCAGAGCTGCGTTATTTAGTGCAGAACGAATGGGTTCGCGAACTGGATGATGCAATCTGGCGCCGCACCAAGCAAGGCATGTGGCTGACCAAAGAGCAGCAGGCGCGTGTGGCTGAGTGGCTGGCGGCTAAACCGGCGTTGTCGCTGGCTTCATGATAATGTGAGTCGTCCACTCTTCGGTTAGCCGAAGAGTATTCAGACGATAAAAAAACGCAGAGGACGCTTTTTGTCCTCTGCGTTTTGCATTTTACGCTTCTGGATTCTCATCCACGCGGCAAGATTACAACCTTACCGGCGCAATGTGCCAAATCTCATCCGCATATTCCTGAATCGTTCTGTCCGACGAGAAGTAACCCATCCCAGCAATATTTAACGCGGCGCGACGTTGCCATTCATCCGGCTGACGATACAGCGCATCCACTTTGTCCTGCGTATCCACATAGCTACGATAATCGGCCAGGAGTTGATAGTGGTCGCCGAAATTCACTAACGAGTCGAACAGATTACGATAGCGACCCGGATCGGAAGGGCTAAATACACCCGAGGCAATTTGGGTCAGCACCTGATGCAGCTCCGCATCCTCTTCATAATATTTACGCGGGTTATAACCTCCCCGGCGCAACGCTTCGACCTGCGGTGTAGTGTTACCGAAAATAAAGATATTCTCTTCACCAACATGGTCGAGCATTTCAACATTGGCGCCATCCAGCGTCCCAATGGTCAGCGCGCCGTTGAGTGCGAACTTCATGTTACTGGTGCCCGAGGCTTCTGTTCCTGCGGTAGAGATCTGCTCAGAGAGATCGGCGGCGGGAATAATGATCTGCGCCAGACTCACGCTGTAGTTGGGAATAAACACCACTTTCAGCTTGTTCTTTACCTGCGGATCGTTGTTGATCACTTTCGCGACATCGTTGATCAAATGGATAATGTGCTTCGCGACGTAATAGGCCGACGCGGCTTTACCGGCGAAGATATTGACGCGCGGCACCCAATCTCCATCCGGCTCAGCTTTAATTCGGTTGTAACGGGTAATCACGTGCAACACGTTGAGCAACTGACGTTTGTATTCGTGAATACGCTTGATCTGCACATCAAACAGCGCATTAGGATCGAGCACCACATCAAGATTTTTGGCAACCCAATCCGCTAAGCGACGCTTGTTCTGGTATTTGGCATCAGCCACTTTTTTGATAAAGGCCGGGTAATCAATCTGCGCTTTCAACTCATTTAACTGGCTCAGTTCGGTACGCCAGTTACGACCAATCTCGTCATCTAACACGTCAGACAGCGCTGGGTTAGCCAACGCCAGCCAGCGACGCGGCGTTACACCATTGGTTTTATTGCAGAAACGCCCAGGGAATAGACGCGAGAAATCAGCAAACAGCGACTGCACCATCAGATTAGAGTGCAATTCCGAGACGCCGTTAACTTTATGGCTCACCACCACCGCCAGCCACGCCATGCGAATTCGTCGGCCATCTTTTTCATCGATAATGGAGATGCGCGACAGCAATTCCCAGTCATCTGGGTAATAGTCCTGAATGGTTTTCAGGAAGTAATCGTTGATCTCAAAGATGATGCCAAGATGGCGCGGCAGAATTTTGCCGATCATGTCCACTGGCCAGGTTTCCAGCGCTTCCGTCATCAACGTATGGTTGGTGTAGGAGAAGACCTGACAAATCACTTCAAACGCGTTGTCCCACGTGAACTTGTGCTCATCAATTAACAGGCGCATCAGTTCAGGAATCGCTAACACGGGATGCGTGTCATTGAGGTGAATGGCGATTTTATCCGCGAGATTGTCCCACGTTTGATGCATGCGCCAGTGACGATTAAGAATATCCTGCACCGTTGCCGACACCAGGAAATACTCCTGACGTAAACGCAGCTCACGCCCAGAATAGGTTGAATCATCGGGATAGAGCACGCGCGAGACGTTTTCTGAATGGTTCTTATCTTCAACTGCCGCAAAGTAATCGCCCTGATTGAACTTACCCAGGTTGATTTCATTACTGGCCTGCGCTCCCCACAATCGCAGCGTGTTGGTCGCGTCGGTGTCAAAACCAGGAATGATTTGATCGTAAGCCATCGCCAGGATCTCTTCCGTTTCCAGCCAGCGCACCTTGGTGCCCTCATGCTGAATACGTCCACCGAAACGCACTTTGTATCGGGTGTTGAAACGTTGAAATTCCCACGGATTACCATATTCCAGCCAGTAATCGGGCGACTCTTTCTGCTCGCCATCCACAATGTTCTGTTTGAACATGCCGTAATCGTAGCGAATGCCATAACCGCGGCCTGGCATGCCCAAAGTGGCGAGAGAATCGAGGAAGCAAGCGGCCAAACGGCCTAACCCGCCATTACCTAAGCCCGGATCGTTCTCCTCTTCCATGAGTTCAGCCAGATCGAGACCCATTTCGTCTAATGCTTGGTTAAGATCGTCATAAATGCCCATCGACAACAGCGCATTCCCCAACGTGCGGCCCATCAGAAACTCCATCGACAGGTAATAAACCTGGCGCACATCCTGCGATAGCTGAGCACGGCTGGAACGCAGCCAGCGTTCAACCATGCGATCGCGTACCGCCAGCAGCGCGGCGTTGAGCCACTCATGCTTATTGGCAATGGAAGGATCTTTACCAATGGTGAACATCAGCTTATAGGCAATCGAGTGCTTTAAAGCATCAACCGTCAACGTCGGTGAGGCGTAAGTGAAAGGTGCATTCATATCCAGTATCCCATCCGTTACAACAAACGTTGGTAAAGGTCGCGGTAGGCTTGCGCTGCCACCTGCCAGCTAAAATCCATTCCCATCGCCTGACGCTGGACATAACGCCAGAGCGAGGGACGGGACCACAGTACAAAAGCGCGTCTAATCGCCCGTAAAAGTGACCAGGCGTTACTGTCTTCAAAACTAAAACCGCTGGCGATGCCGTCTGCCAGATTTTCCAGAGAACTGTCGTTAACCGTATCCGCCAAACCACCGGTTCTTCTTACCAGCGGCAAGGTGCCATATTTCAATCCATAAAGTTGCGTAAGTCCGCAGGGTTCGAAACGGCTTGGCACCATGATGACGTCTGCACCGCCAACAATGCGGTGGGAGAAGGCTTCGTGATAACCAATTTGTACCCCTACGCTGCCAGGATGCTCCGCTGCCGCCGCTAAAAATCCCTGCTGCAATTCCGCATCGCCCTGACCAAGCAGCACCAGCTGTCCACCCTGCGCCAGCAGGCCGGGCAACGCTTCGAGCACTAAATCCAGCCCTTTCTGCCGCGTCAGGCGGCTGATGACGGCAAACACCGGGGCTTTTTCATCCACTTTCAACCCCATCGCGACCTGCAACTGGCGCTTGTTTTCCGCTTTGGCTTCCAGCGTGTCGCGGTTGTAGCGGGCACTGAGCAGCAGATCGTGCGCCGGATCCCAAATGGAGGGATCCACGCCATTTAAGATGCCACTCAACCGCCCTTCGAGCATGCGCTGCGCCAGCAAGGTTTCCATGCCGTAACCAAACTCTGCCGAGGTAATCTCATGCGCATAAGTTGGACTCACTGCCGTAATATGATCGGCATAAAACAGCCCAGCTTTAAGAAAAGAAATTTGGCCAAAAAATTCAAGGCCGTGCATGTTGAAAAACGACTGCGGCAGCTGAATCTCAGCCATGTGATGCGCAGAGAACAAGCCTTGATACGCCAGGTTGTGCACCGTAAACACCGATTTTGCCGGACGCCCGCGCGCTTCCATGTAGGCGCAGGTGAGTCCCGCATGCCAGTCGTGCGCATGCACAATGTCAGGACGCCAGTAAGGATCAAGCCCACACGCCAGCTCGCACCCCATCCAACCCAGTAGCGCAAAACGCATATAGTTATCGACATAGGCGAACTGCGATTCGTCGTGATACGGACTTCCCGGTCGGTTATAAAGTCCGGGCGCATCGATTAAATAAATACCCACACCATCGAACTGTCCAAAAAGTAAGCTTACAGGACCCGCAAAGGTCTGTAGCTCGGCAACGACTTGTGTATCAGGAATGCCTTTACGCAATGCAGGAAACGCGGGAAGCAGCACCCGCGTATCCGTTCCACCTGCAATTTGTGCTTGAGGTAATGCCCCGACTACATCAGCCAACCCGCCAGTTTTTAGCAGCGGAAAAAGTTCTGAACAGACATGTAAAACCTGCATCCTCGACCTCATTAAGTTATCAGACACGATCCGCGTGCCGATTGCGTGTGCCGCTTATCGCTTACTGCCCCGCAGTAGCCAATTTGGCCAACATGGCGCGGGTAACCAGTACGATGCCCTCTTCCGAACGGTGAAACCGGCGGCTGTCTTCATCTGGATTTTCACCAATCACCATCCCTTCTGGCAGCACGCAGGCGCGGTCAATCACACAGCGGCGCAGACGACAGGATCGGCTCACTACCACATCAGGCAGCAGCACGGTGGAATCGATATTGCAAAAAGAATTAACGCGCACGCGTGGGAAAAGCACGGAGTTCACCACCACTGAGCCGGAGATAATGCAGCCGCCGGAGACCAACGAATTCATGGTCATGCCGTGGCTACCGGATCGATCCTGCACAAACTTGGCAGGCGGCAGCGGTTCCATATGCGTGCGTATTGGCCAGGTAGAGTCATACATATCCAACTCAGGTGTTACCGAAGCCAGGTCGAGGTTGGCACGCCAGTAAGCTTCCAGCGTCCCCACATCGCGCCAATAAGGCGGCGCGTTGTCATCGTTTTGCACACAGGAGAGCACAAACGAATGGGCATAACCTTCGCCGCTCGCCACGATTTTTGGCAAAATATCCTTACCAAAATCGTGATTCGAATTAGGTTCCTGTAAGTCTTCTTCTAGCAGTTGATAAAGATAATCTGCGTTAAAAACGTAGACACCCATGCTGGCCAGTGCCTTGGTGTCATCACCCGGCATGGTCGGCGGTTTTGGCGGTTTCTCAACAAAATCCACCACCATATTCTCTTCATCTACCGCCATCACGCCGAATGCCGTCGCTTCATGCACCGGCACCGGTAAACAGGCGATGGTGCATTTCGCCTCTTTGCCCACGTGATCCAACAGCATGCGTGAGTAATCCATTTTATAAATATGGTCCCCGGCAAGAATCACGATGTATTGCGCCTGATAGCGACGAATGACGTCAAGATTTTGGGTCACAGCATCGGCGGTGCCGCGATACCATTGGTCGGTGGCTAAACGCTGCTGCGCTGGCAGCAAATCCACAAACTCATTCATCTCTTCGTTGAAGATCGACCAGCCACGCTGAATATGCTGGGTTAGCGTATGCGACTGGTATTGAGTGATAACGCCAATGCGGCGGATGCCGGAGTTGACGCAGTTGGAAAGCGCAAAGTCGATGATGCGAAACTTGCCACCGAAATGCACTGCGGGTTTGGCACGTTTTGCCGTCAGATCGACCAGGCGCGTACCGCGTCCTCCCGCGAGGATCAGGGCCACCGTTTGTGAAGGGAGTTGGCGGGCCAACATCAGGTGTTCTGTTCTATCTAATTTAACCATGTCTGACTCCTTATGATTGCTTTTGGAACACGCACACACCGTGTGCGGGACCATGCCAGACAGTTAACAAAATGGGGTTATCGTCCCCGGCGAAAGGAGGAAGGGCACGCCATTCTCCGTCTGGTAAGGCGATATCACTCACCGATTCCGTGGCGTTTATTGTTATTAACCAGCGGCCGGAGAGCAGGATCTGCAATCTATGCGCCCCCTGCGTCCATTCTTCGTGCTGCAGTGGTTTGCCGCTGGCATTGAGCCACTGCACATTGTCGTCACCCGGCTGCCACCAGCGATCCTTGGTCAGCGCGGGAATGCGCTGGCGCAGATGGATCAATGCAGCGGTGAAATCGACCAAGCCGTTATCGCCTTCCTGCCAGTCAAGCCAACTGAGCGCGTTGTCCTGACAATAAGCGTTGTTGTTTCCGTGCTGGCTGTTGCCGCGCTCATCGCCAGCCAACAGCATAGGTGTGCCTTGCGACAGCAGCAGCGTGGTGAGTAAGCCATGTACGCTGAGGCGTCGGCGCTCAATAACATCGAAGCTAACGCTAAGCCCTTCTTTGCCGTGATTGTGGCTAAAGTTACTGCCATGACCATCGCGGTTGTCTTCGCCGTTGGCTTCGTTATGTTTATTGTTGAAGCTCACCAGATCGCACAGCGTAAAACCGTCATGGGCGGTAATGAGATTAATCGTGGCATGAGGTTGCCTTGCCTCACGCTGATAAAGATCGCTGGAAGCCGCAAAGCGCCGGACAAAATCACTGTTGCTCATTTCGCCGCGTAGCCAATAGCGGCGCGCAGTATCACGAAACTGATCGTTCCATTCAGCAAAGGGCTGCGGATAGTTACCCACCTGATAACCGTGGGGACCGATATCCCAAGGCTCGGCAATCAATTTGCACGTCGACAGCAGCGGGCAAGCGCGTATCGCCTCGAATAGCGGCGCATCGCGCTGGTAATCGGGTGTGCGGCCCATTACCGTAGCGAGGTCAAAACGGAAACCATCAACGTGGCAAACGCGTACCCAATAGCGCAGCGCTTCCAGCGTCCATTCCATTACCCGCGGATGATTAAGGTTGACTGTGTTGCCACAGCCGGTCCAGTTTTCGTAATCGCCCTGCTCGTTGAGCCAGTAATAGCTGGCATTGTCGATACCACGCATCGAGATCGTTGGGCCCGCCTCGTGCAGTTCTGCGGTGTGGTTAAACACCACGTCCAGCAGCACTTCAATACCCGCAGCGTGCAGATTTTTCACCGCCTGTTGGAACTCCTGCAAAGGCGTTGCACCATCCTGCCCAGCGGCGTAACGTGGGTCGACAGCCCAAAGTGCAAACGGGTTGTAGCCCCAATAATTGCTTAATCCAAGCCGCAGCAAACGCGGCTCGCTGGCAAAGTGGGCAATCGGCAGCAGTTCGATGGCGGTGATGCCAAGGTGGCTGAGATAATCCACCATAACAGGATGGCCTAGCGCCGCGTAAGTCCCGCGCAGCGTTTCCGGAATATCCGGGTGCTGGAGGGTTAACCCACGCACGTGAGCTTCATAAATAACCGTTTTTCCCCACGGCGTGCGCGGTGCAATATCATCTTCCCAGTCGAAATCTTCCGCCACCACCAACGACTTAGGCGCTATCGCCGCGTTATCCAAGGGATCGGGTTCAACTTCACCACTTTGAAAACGCGGATCATCCGGTACATCGCCCACCACCTCGCGGGCACAAGGATCCACCAACAGCTTGGCCGGATTAAAGCGATGCCCTTTTTGCGGTGCCCAAGGGCCATGAACGCGATAGCCATAGCGCTGGCCTGGTTTAAGCGCAGGAAAATAGCCGTGCCAGATATCTTCAGTGCGGCCCGGCAAGTCAAAACGGTGTTCAACGCCATGATCATCAAACAGACAAAGTTCGACGCGTTCGGCATGCTGTGAAAACAGGGTAAAGTTAACCCCTTTACCATCGTAAACAGCACCTAACGGTTCAGGCTGACCGGGTTTTAATGTCATTCGGCCTCCCGCACCAACCACACAGTGGCAAGCGGTGGCAGACTCAGACTCAGCGATTGTGGTCGTCCATGGCTTTCAATCTGATCGGTATGCACTAAATGGTTACGTACATCGCTGCCATGATATTCGTGCTGGTCGGTGTTAAGCACCTCGCGCCAGTTGCCCGCTTGATTCACACCAAAACGGTAACCGGGACGCGTAACTGGCGTGAAGTTACTGGCAACAATCATCTCGTTGCCTTCACGATCGCGGCGGATAAACACAAATACCGAATTTTCAGCGTCATCAACTACTAGCCACTCAAAGCCTGCCGGATCGTAGTCAAGCTGATAGAGCTGCGTGTAGTGGCGATAAGTGAAGTTAAGGTCGCGCACCAGGCGATGTACGCCGTGGTGCCAGTTGTCTTCGCCTTCCAGCAGATGCCAGTCGAGGCTGGTATCGTGATTCCACTCTCTGCCTTGGGCAAATTCATTGCCCATGAACTGCAGCTTTTTACCGGGAAACGCCCACATCCAGCCGTAATAAGCCCGCAGATTGGCAAATTTTTGCCATGCATCGCCCGGCATGCGATCCAGAATAGAGCGCTTGCCATGTACCACTTCATCGTGCGACAGCGGCAACACAAAGTTTTCGGTGTAGTTGTACATCATGCCGAAACTCATCAGATTGTGATGAAAACGACGATGCACCGGATCGAGTTTCATGTAGTCCAGCGTGTCGTGCATCCAACCGAGATTCCATTTGAACCAGAAGCCCAATCCGCCACTTTCCGGTGGACGTGAAACGCCCGGGAAATCGGTGGACTCTTCCGCCATGGTGATCGTGCCTTCTGCCGCATGGCCCAAAGTACGGTTGGTGTAACGTAAGAAGGTAATGGCTTCGAGGTTTTCACGGCCACCGAAATGATTGGGAACCCATTCACCTTCAGCGCGGCTGTAGTCACGGTAAATCATTGATGCCACCGCATCTACGCGCAATCCATCAATGCCAAACCGCTCCAGCCAGTACAGCGCGTTGCCGGAGAGGTAATTACTGACTTCTCGGCGACCGAAGTTATAAATCAGCGTGTTCCAGTCCTGATGATAGCCTTCACGCGGATCGCTGTGCTCGTAGAGTTCGGTGCCGTCAAATTTCGCTAAACCAAAATCATCGCTAGGGAAATGACCGGGCACCCAATCCAGCAGCACGTTCAGACCCGCCTCATGAGCGCTGGCGATGAAGTCACGGAATTCATCGCGCGCACCAAAGCGACGCGTGGGTGCGTACATACCCAGCGGCTGATAACCCCAACTTCCATCAAACGGATGTTCGTTAATCGGCAGCAATTCAAGGTGGGTAAAACCCATCTCTTTGACGTAGGGAATCAGCTGCTCAGAGAGCTCTTTGTAACTCAGCCAGAAATTGTTGTCGGTGTGACGACGCCAGGAGCCCAGATGCACTTCATAGATTGAGATAGGCTGGTCGAAAGCATTGGCGGCTTTGCGCTCGGCACTCATCTCCACTTTGTTGGGCAGGCCACAAATCATTGACGCGGTTTCTGGACGCATCTGCGCTTCAAAGGCAAAGGGATCAGCTTTGATGCGCAGCTTGTCGTTGGCATCGATGATTTCAAATTTGTAGAGCTGACCGTTAAACGCGCCGGGGACAAACAGTTCCCAGATGCCCATCTCCTGACGCAGGCGCATCGGGTGACGACGTCCATCCCAGAAGTTGAAATCGCCTACCACCGAAACGCGGCGTGCATTCGGCGCCCAGACGCAAAAGCGCGTACCGTTAACGCCATCTATCACCGCGCCGTGTGCGCCTAAGGTTTCATAAGGACGTAAATGCGTCCCTTCCGCTAGTAACCACGCATCCATCTCTTCCAGCAGCGGGCCAAAGCGATAAGCATCATCCAGTAAATTTTGCTGGCCGTGCCAGTTTACCGCCAGCTGATAGCGAAACGGCTTTTTACGACGCGGAATCACGCCGCTAAAAAAGCCACGCGAATCGACACATTTCAGTTGGGCCAGTTTGCGCCCGGTGTTGGTTTCAATAACCCAGACTTCCGAGGCTTCGGGTAGCAAGGCTCGCACTTCAAGTCCTTGCTCAGTCTGGTGCATCCCTAATAACGAAAAGGGATCGGCGTAATTACCCGCAAACAGGGCATTGATCGCCTGGCGATCGGGAAGCTCTGACATGACTTTCTTCCTGTGATATTTGGCAGGCGAAATGGATGCGACTTGTCTCGCGCAACAGATGCACTGCTCTTCATTGAGCCATGAGTACAACGGCAAGGGAGATAAGCCAGTCCGTGGGAAAGAGTCTTTGCCGTGTACAACAACCATTCAGTTCAAAAATCAAAACAGTTTACTAGCGGCACATCATTGTTAAATCATAGCTTGGCGAGAGAAGTTGCCAGGGAAGAAACCAAAAAAATTATTAACTAACAGACAAAAAGGGGAAGCGGATCACTTCCGGGAGGCAAGCTAATTGACTTATTACAGGATAAAAAGAGAAAAGGCCGAAGTTTTTCGGCCTTTGAAAGAGGTTTTCAGAATTAGTCGACCAGCAGGCGCAGCATACGACGCAGCGGCTCAGCAGCGCCCCACAACAGTTGATCGCCAACCGTAAAGGCGGACAGGTATTCCGGCCCCATATTGAGCTTGCGCAAGCGACCCACTGGCGTAGTCAGCGTGCCGGTGACAGCGGCAGGCGTGAGTTCACGCATCGTTAATTCACGATCGTTTGGCACGACTTTTACCCATTCATTGTGCGAAGCCAGCAGTTGTTCAATGTCGGCCAGCGGCAGGTCTTTTTTCAGCTTCAGGGTAAATGCCTGACTGTGGCAGCGCAGCGCGCCTACGCGCACGCACAAGCCATCGACTGGAATAGTGTGCTGCGTACCCAGAATCTTGTTGGTTTCGGCCTGGCCTTTCCACTCTTCGCGGCTCTGACCATTGTCCAACTGCTTGTCGATCCATGGAATCAGGCTGCCCGCCAGCGGCACGCCGAAGTTATCGGTTGGCAGCGTGCCGGAGCGAGTGAAGTCAGTCACGCTGCGTTCGATATCAAGAATCGCTGAGGCGGGATTCTGCAGCGATTTCGCTACGTGATCGTGCAACATGCCCATTTGTGTCAGCAGTTCGCGCATGTGACGCGCACCGCCACCTGATGCAGCTTGATATGTCGCCACCGAGGCCCACTCAACCAGATTTTGCGCAAACAGACCGCCGAGCGACATTAGCATCAGGCTTACGGTACAGTTCCCGCCGACAAAGGTATTGAGACCACTGTCAATGCCCTGACGAATAACCTGTTGGTTTACCGGATCGAGGATGATGATGGCATCCTCTTTCATACGCAGCGTGGACGCCGCATCAATCCAGTAACCTTTCCAGCCGCTGGCGCGCAGCTTAGGATAAACTTCACTGGTATAGTCGCCGCCCTGGCAGGTAATAATGATATCCAGCGCCTTTAGTGCATCGATATCAAACGCATCCTGCAGCGTGCCATGGTGTTTACCGCCAAACTCTGGCGCCGCCTGACCATGCTGCGAGGTAGAGAAGAAGACCGGATTGATGACATCAAAATCGCGTTCTTCGATCATGCGGGACATCAGCACAGAGCCGACCATACCGCGCCAACCAACTAAACCTACATTCTTCATGTTGTGTCCGTCTCAGGCGGTGTTAACGACCTGACTTTTATCGATGGGAAGAGCGGAATGCCACTTTCACTCCACTCTGCGTAATAATGAGAATTACCGTTACTCTACAGACTTCGCGTTGCAGGAAGGCGGCAAGCTGATTCAGCCCCAAGCGCTTACTCTGGTAAGTAACTGGGGTGAAGTCGTGCAGCCAACGCACCGGCGGCGTGAAGTCTGTGGGGTATATGACGACCAACTCTACAAAATGCAGCACATCTGGCAAGTGAATTAATTCGATGGCGCTAACTTTTTCAGCAGCGCACCTAATAACAGTAATTTATCGACAATAAGATGATGTAAAACGAATGACTGAAATGATCTCTGCGACAATATTATTGTTGCTAATTATGGATCCGCTGGGCAATTTACCGATTTTTATGTCGGTTTTGAAGCATCTGGAACCCAAGCGGCGGCGTATTGTGTTGATCCGCGAAATGCTGATCGCCCTGGCAATTATGTTGCTGTTTCTGTTTGCGGGTGAACGCATCCTGGCGTTTTTGAATCTGCGTACGGAAACCGTTTCAATTTCGGGTGGCGTGATCCTGTTCCTGATCGCAATAAAAATGATTTTCCCTTCTCCTGAAAGCAGCAGTACCGGTTTGTCTGCGGGAGAAGAACCTTTTCTGGTACCGCTGGCGATTCCGCTGGTTGCAGGCCCTTCACTGCTGGCAACCTTGATGCTGTTATCGCATCAATATCCCCATCAAATGTCGTATCTGGTAGGCGCGCTGCTGATCGCCTGGGGCGCTACGGTGGTAATCCTGCTGTTGTCAGGCCTGTTTCTGCGGTTACTGGGTGATAAAGGTGTGAATGCGCTGGAACGTCTGATGGGATTAATTCTGATCATGCTGGCAACGCAGATGTTTTTGGATGGGATTCAGGTTTATTTAAAGTTGTAGTTTGGGTAGATCCTGCTTACTGCGCGTTACCGGCCTCTGCGCGCTGTCCCCCACCTCAGTCCTCCCCCATAAATGGGGGAGGAAGATGCTGCTTTATGTTAGTGATGAGACGGCATGTGGCAGCGTCTCCTTCCCCCGCGATGCGGGGGAAGGCCGGGATGGGGGACAAACGACCTCGCACTTGAGAGGACAAACGATGCCTCATTACGACAACAACGTAAACGCGATCATACCGACAATGGCACCGACCGTGCCGAGGATGGTTTCCATCAACGTCCACGTTTTCAATGTTTCCGCTTCGCTGGCACCGGTAAAGCGCCCGAACAGCCAGAAACCCGCATCATTCACGTGACTGATAATGATCGACCCGCCGCCAATACAAATCGACAACGCAGCCAGCTGCGCGCCACTGTAATGCAGCGGCTCAATCACCGGCATGATCAACCCCACCGTGGTTAAGCACGCGACGGTCGCCGAACCTTGAATCACACGTACCGCGCCAGAGAGAATAAAACAGGCCAGCGCGATCGGCAGACCAGCTCCGGTCAGCGCATTGCCCAACACCGGGCCCACGCCAGAATCGACCAGTACCTGCTTAAATACACCGCCCGCACCAATCACCAGCAGAATAATCCCCGCCGGTTGCAGCGCACTGCCGCATACCTGCATCACCTTCTCTTTGTCCATGCCCTGACGATAAGCCAGACCATAAATCGCCACCAGGCAAGCCAGTAAAATCGCAATAAACGGATGGCCAATAAACTCCAGCCATTGATACAGCGAAGTGCCTTCGGTGGTAAAGCGCGCGCCAATGGTTTTCAGGCCAACCAACACCAGCGGAAACAAAATCAGCGACAGGCTAAAACCAAAGGATGGTAGCTTGTTTTCATCAACATCAGGTTGATGATCTTCCGGCGGCGAACTGAAGGTCACGTGATTACCGATGAAGTTGCCGAACAGCGGACCAGCAATCAACATGCCCGGAATGGCGGCGCACAGGCCCAGCAAAATCATCCAGCCGAAATCGGCGTGCATCTGTGAAGCCAGCAACATTGGCGCAGGTCCCGGCAGTAGAAAAGCCGCCGCCGCCGCAACGCCCGCAAACAGCGGGATCACCAGTTTCACCAGATTACCTTGAGTGCGACGTGCCACCGCGAAAGCGATGCTGATCAGCAACACCACTGCGACTTCAAAAAACAGCGGCAGCGCACAGATCAATCCTGCGATACCCATCGCGTAGTGCGCACGGCTTTCGCCAAAAGCTTTCAACATGCGAATGGCGATTTGGTCAACTGCGCCAGTTTCATGCAAAATTTTGCCGAACATTGCGCCCAACGCCACGACAATAGCCAAAAAACCGAGCGTACCGCCCATCCCTTTCTGCATGGTTTCAGCGATTTGATCCAGCGGCATGCCGGAAAACAAACCCGCCCCCACAGAGACAATCATCAAAGCAACAAAAGCATGCATGCGGGCTTTCATCACCAAAAACAGCAGCAGCAGGACTGAGCCTGCTGCCGTCAAAACGAGTGTTGCGGTATTCATTGCCTAGCCTTGATTGATTGCTTCCTTGATGGTCGCAACCGTAGCCGCTACAACCTCGTCGAGTGAATGATCAATATTCACTGATAGTACATCCGGCTCGTCACTGCCCGGCTCTTCCAGCGTGGCGAACTGCGTCACCAGCATTTGCGGCTTGAAGAAGTGTCCTTTGCGCGCTTTCAGGCGTGACTCGATGGTATCGAAATCCCCTTTCAAGTAGACAAAACTCAGGTTGGCATTGCCCTGACGCAGGATGTCACGGTAACGCTTTTTCAGCGCGGAGCAGACAATAATGGAGATCTCTTGGGTGCGCTGCATCGCAAATGCTGCATCATTAAGGGCTTGTAGCCACGGCTGGCGATCGTTGTCATCCAGCGGATGACCCTCTGCCATTTTCATGATGTTGGCACGCGGATGGAGAAAATCACCGTCGAGAAAGGCGGTATTCAGTTGATGCGAAACCTGGTTGGCGACGGCAGATTTGCCGCTGCCTGAAACGCCCATCAGGATAAAGACGTGATGCGACGGGGAGTGCGTTGTCATTTTTCTTCTCCGGCAGGTGGAATTGCCAATGTTACCGATAACAATGTCATTTCTCATTGTCTTGACCGCTTAACAGCCTGGCAACCCTTTTACCCGGAAAAGCACAAAAGTGTGAACTGACTCAAAGATTCGACAGAATCAGATGCTGCCGCCTTCCGCTATTTCAAAACCCACATCCAGCGGCTGGCTTACACTGTGATCGCCCGCAATACGCGCCAGTAACAGCGCGGCTGCTTCACGTCCCATACGGTCGCGTGGCGTCAGCACTGTCGCTAAAGGCGGCGTCACCACTAGCGCAATATCATGTCCGTGGAATCCAGCAATCGCCATTTGCGTCGGCACGTGTAATCCCTGACGCTGGCACTCAAACATCGCACCAACCGCCAGGTCATCATTGGTACAAAACAGGCTGTCTGTTTCAGGGTAAAGACGTTGCGCTTCACATAACAACTCACCACCGGCACTGAACGAAGAGGCATCTTCCATCATCACGCTGTGCGGCGTGAGCCCCGCTTCCTGCATCGCTTTTTCGTAGCCACGCTGCTTTTGCAACGTACGTTCATCAAGGCGAGCACCTAAATAGACGGTGTGTCGATGGCCTTTATTCAGGATAGCCTGTGTCATCTGACGTGCCGCTTCGACGTTGTCAAAACCCACCGCCATATCCAGACAAGGCGTTACGCTGTCCATTACTTCTATGACCGGGATCCCCGCCACTTCAAGCATGCGCAGCGTGCCCGGCGTATGGCTGCGTTCCGTCAGGATCACCCCATCAATATTCCAGCCCAACAGCGATCGTAGCTGCAACTCCTCTTTTTGCGGGTTATAGCCAAAGTGCGCCACCAGCGTCTGGTAGCCCGCTTCATCGGTAACGGCTTCGATGCCACGCAGTACATCGGCAAATACCTGATTGGTCAGCGAAGGCAGCAGCACGCCGATGGCGCGACTGGTGGCGTTAGAAAGCATATCGGGGGCGCGATTGGGGATATAACCGAGTTCATCCAGCGCCACGGCGATCTTCTCGCCCAGCGCAGCGGAGACCTGCTGGGGATTGCGCAGGTAGCGGCTGACGGTCATTTTAGTAATGCCGACGCGATCGGCAACGTCCTGTAATACCGGTCTTTTTTTCTTCATCGTAAGCGCCTGGAGTCAGCTGAAAGCTAATTTACGATGAGTCTAACATTAAATTGTCATGGAATTGCCAATGGGGCACGACGATGCGCGCCCCTTAACGTTTTAGACTGGCGGCAGATCAAACAGCAGCACTTCGGCAGCGCTGTCCGCTTCAATTGTCAGTTTATTTTCATCCCAAATAGCGAACGCATCGCTGGTTCCAGCGGGCTGACCATTGACCTTTACATCGCCCTTCACCACTTGGATCCAGACGCGGCGACCCGCTTCAATCTCCACGCTGTCGCTATCCCCGGCGGCAAACAGCCAACGCGATAGCGTCATATCCTGATAAACCTTCAACGAGCCGTCACGCGCATCCGGTGTCAGGACAAATTGGCGACCTTTTATATCCGGGAACCGGCGCTGATCGTAGCGCGGTTCAATGCCGGTGCGCTCAGGGATAATCCAGATCTGATACAGATGCAGCGCATCCGTTTTGCTGGCGTTGTATTCCGAATGACGCACACCGGTACCGGCGCTCATGATCTGGAATTCACCAGTGGGAATCTGCTCTTTATTGCCCATGCTGTCTTGGTGCTCAACGGTGCCGGACAACACATAAGTCAGAATTTCCATGTCTCTGTGCGGATGAGTGCCAAAACCCTGCCCTCCATCGATCACATCTTCGTTGATCACGCGCAGCGCCGAGAAGCCCATAAAGTTGGCATCGTAATAGTCGGCAAAGGAGAAAGTGTGCCAGCTATCCAGCCAACCGTGATTGGCATGGCCGCGTTCTTCAGCTTTACGTAAATAGATCATGTTCAAATCTCCTCAATGTTTTATGTAGTCTGTGCCTGAGGGGAAAAGATTGATAGCTGAAAAACTTCATTCCTCTGTTCAAAAAAAATGATGAAGATGGCGTCCCGTAGACGCGCTTTTTGTACGATACCGTCATTGGGGCTGGCGGGTGGGAACGAAGGTCAGAAACCGCTTATACGCAGTAAAAAAAAAGCCAGCACCCGGGCTGGCTAAATAATACTGGAAGCAATGTGAGCAATGTCGTGCTTTCTAAGGACGTCGTTGGAGTCCCGAGAACGCATGGCAATAATAATCATTATCATTCGCGTCTGTAAAGTGTTTTTGAGAATAATTTTCATTTAATTAATTCAAAAAACCCTTGATGTTAAAAGGGATTATTCGAATCCAAACGAAAACCTTTCTGTTATTCCCCATAAAAAAGGCACCTAACCGGTGCCTTAAAGACTTAATAACCTGCGCTGAGATCGTCCACGCTGCGCGGATCGGATGCGCCATATAATGTGCCATCTGGCCCAATCATAATGCTCTGGGTGCTGCCCATAGCGGGCAGAACTTTTACGTGCTGACCTTTATTCTCCAGCAGGCGCAGCGTATCCGGGCTAAAGCCTTTTTCAACGCGTAGCTGATCCGGCAACCATTGATGATGGAAGCGCGGCGCGTTAGTCGCTTCTGCCACATTCATGCCAAAATCGATACTGTTCACCACCATTTGCAGCACGGTTGTGATGATTCGACTACCGCCTGGACTGCCAGTAACCAGCCAGGTTTTACCCTCTTTCGCCACAATGGTCGGAGACATTGACGAGAGCGGACGTTTCGCCGGTTGTACAGCATTCGCTTCTCCGCCAACCAATCCGTAAACGTTTGGCGTACCGGGTTTGGCAGAGAAATCATCCATTTCGTTGTTCATCAGGATGCCGCTGTTGCCCGCCACGATGCCGCTGCCGAAATAGGTGTTGAGCGTGTAGGTTACTGCGACCGCGTTGCCGTTCTTGTCCACCACCGAGAAATGGGTGGTCTGATTGCTTTCATAAGGCGCGAGTTTGCCGGGTTTGATCTCACTGGAAGGACGCGCTTTTGCCACATCAATCTGCTGCGCCAGCGACTTCGCATAGGCTTTGCTGGTCAATGCCTGCCAAGGAACTCTGACGAAATCTGGGTCGCCAAGATATTCAGAGCGGTCAGCGTAAGCGTATTTCTCCGCTTCAGCCATTACCTGCATCGCATCGGCGCTGCCAAAGCCCATCTTCGCTAAATCAAAGTTTTCCAAAATATTGAGGATTTGAACGATGTGAATGCCACCGGAAGAAGGAGGCGGCATCGAAAAGACCTCATAACCGCGATAGGTGCCGCTGACGGGCTTGCGCTCAACCGCGCGGTAGGCCGCTAAATCCGCTTTGTTGATCAGACCACCGTGCTGCGCCATTTCCCCGGCAATTTCGTCGGCAATATTGCCTTTGTAAAATGCGTCCGGTCCCTGCTGCGCAATTAACGCTAAGCTACGCGCCAGATTCTTCTGCACCAGACGATCGCCCTTCTGCCACGGCGTACCGTCCGGCTTGTAGAAAATAGCTTTGCTGTTGGCGTGGGTGATCAAGACTTCTTTACCGTAGGTTTTCAGATCATCAGCCAGCGCATCGTTAACCACAAAGCCGTCGCGCGCCAGTTTAATGGCCGGTGCCAGCAAGGTGCTCAGTGGTAATGTGCCATATTTCTGCGCAGCTAAGGCAAAACCGGCCACGGTTCCTGGCGTGCCAGACGCGAGATGAGAAGTCAGTGAAAGCTTGCTGTCAGCGTTGCCTTGCTTGTCGAGAAACATATCGCGTGAAGCGTGGCCCGGCGCCATTTCACGAAAATCGATGGCAGTGGTGCGGCCTGATGCAGTGCGCAGCAGCATAAAACCTCCGCCCCCCAGGTTACCTGCCTGCGGATGGGTCACGGCTAAGGCGAATCCCACGGCAACGGCCGCATCAACGGCATTGCCGCCCTGACGCAGAATATCAACGCCGACGTTTGTCGCCATCGCATCTACTGAGGCCACCATGCCGTGCTGCGCTTTTACCGGGTGAAAGGTGTCACTGTCGACGCCATACGAAACCGGTGGCGTCGAACCAGGGGCTGCGCTGGCCCCACTCATCACCACAAAACTCATTAACAACGACCAGCCGAGCTGGCGCACCTTGCCTTGAATTTTCATCCTGCCACCATCCTCTGTTATTTACATTTTTTTATCATTTCTTCAAGTGATTACAAATACAGCAAATTATTGAGGGTTAAGTCAAATTCGGCACACTCTTAAATGTGGAGTTTGTGATATCTAATAAACTAGAAGAGGCAATCTAAAGGTTGATTTCAGCCTATTGCACACAGCAGCGATCGCGCTTACGGAGGGTTTTTTATGAAGAGATGGCTAATTGTTTTTGCGGCGCTCTTGCCGTTAACCAGCATGGCGAACACGCTGAACAGCACTAATGATCCGAACAAACCGGGCTACAATCCGAGCCAGCAGCGGATGCAGTCGCAGATGCAGAACCAGCAGCAACAGCAAAAAATGAAGTTGCAGCAGGAGCAGCAGCGGCAAAATCAGGACGTGCAGCGCAAAATGCAGGAACAGCGTGACAGTGCCCAGCAGCGTGTGATTAGAACGCAGCCGGGCCAGCAGCAGAATCAGAACTAAGTAAAATCGGGGCCAATGATGTCGATGCGATCGGTACAGATGGCATCGACGCCCCACTTCAGCAACGCCCGCGCCCGCTCTGGGTTATTTACGGTATAAGCCAAAATGCGTAAGCCTGCTGCTTTGAGTTCAGCAACGCGAGCTGCACTCAACACCTTGTGATTAAGGTGTATCGACACGCAATCCAGCGCGGTGGTCTTCTCCTGCCACTGTTTATCCCAACTGTGCAACAACAATCCGCGCGGCAGCTCAGGTTCAACCTGCATGGCGGCTTCCAGCGCTTCATAAGAGAAAGAAGAAAGTAACGGTGCGGTTTGACCTTGCCACAGTTGCGCCGCAGCCTGTGCGATAGCGCGACCGGTTTCAACTTCGCTGTTAGTTGTAGGTTTGATTTCGATATTCGCCATCATCTGATGCTGACGGCAGCGCGCGGCGACGTCGGCCAACAGCGCCAGCGGTTCACCGTTAAAGTCGCGGCTAAACCAGCTGCCCGCATCGAGTTTCGCCAGCTTGTCCCAGGACAACTCTCCGGCGATGCCCCAACCGTTACTGGTTCGATCAAGCGTGTCATCGTGCAGCAGAAAAATTTGCGCATCGTTCGACAGTTTGGCATCGAACTCAATCATCAAATGACCATATTTCGCACCGATATCAATCGCCGCTAAGGTGTTTTCCGGTGCCAGTTTACCGCCACCGCGATGCGCGACGATGTGCGGGTAAGGCCAGTTTTTTTGACTCATTCCAGACGCTTTCCATGGGTTGAATCGAAGAAGTGTAACGCATCTGCTGGCAGATGCAGCCACAGCGTGCTGCCCACCTTGGGACGTTCGCTGTAGGGCAAGCGCACCACTAAACGTGACTCGCCAATACGCCCATGTACCAGGTTGTCCGCGCCCAGCATCTCCAGCGTTTCGACCACCATCGGAATGCCTGCCTGATCGCGGCTGCTGATCTGAATGTGTTCCGGGCGAATGCCGAGTACCATTGGCCGGTTTGCCCATTTCGCTTTATTTATGCCAAGCGGCAGCGCGCAGGAGGCATTAAGGGTGAAACGCGTGCCGTCGCTGTTGATGTCTCCTTTCAGCAGATTCATGGCCGGCGAACCGATAAACGCGGCAACGAATTGGCTGGCAGGCCGTTCATAGACATCAACCGGCGTGCCGATCTGCTCGACAATGCCTTTGTTCATCACCATTACTCTTTGCGCCAGCGTCATCGCTTCCACTTGATCGTGCGTGACATACAGGCTGGTGGTTTTCAGGCGGCGATGCAACTGTTGCAGTTCCAACCGCATCTGCACACGCAGCCGCGCATCTAAATTGGACAGCGGTTCATCAAACAAAAATACCGCCGGTTCGCGCACAATCGCCCGGCCCATCGCAACGCGCTGACGCTGCCCACCAGAAAGCTCACGCGGACGGCGGCTTAAAAGCGGATCCAGCTCAAGACTGCGTGCGGCATCCAATACGCGCTGGCGGATCTGCTCTTTGCCCATACCGCGAATCTTTAAGCCATACGCCATGTTCTCTTCTACCGACATGTGCGGATAGAGCGCGTAATTCTGAAACACCATCGCGATGCCGCGATCTTTCGGTTCTTCGTGGGTGACACGTTTGCCATCGATATAAATATCGCCTGAGCTGACGCGCTCCAGCCCAGCGACCATGCGCAGCAGGGTTGATTTGCCGCAGCCGGACGGCCCCACCATTACCATAAATTCGCCCTCATTCACCGTGACATTCAGCGGTTGAATGACCTGATTTTTTCCATCGTAGGATTTTGTCACCGCCTGAAGCGTTACACCTGCCATCTCTTATTTCTCACTCTCAACCAGGCCACGCACAAAGGCGCGCTGCATGACGAATACCACCACCACCGGTGGGATCAGGGTTAATAACATTGCTGCCATGACTTCGTTCCACTGCGTGGGCGAACCGCTGCTGGAGATCATACTTTTGATCCCGGCTACTGCGGTTCCCAGGCTGGCGTCGTTGATCACCAGCAGCGGCCAAAGATATTGGTTCCAGCCGTAGATAAAGGTGATAACGAACAGCGCTGCCAGATTGGTTTTGGAGAGCGGCAGTACGATGTCCCAGAAAAAGCGCATCGGGCTGGCACCATCAATGCGCGCCGCTTCAACCAGCTCATCGGGTAATGACATAAAAAACTGGCGAAACAGGAATGTCGCGGTAGCAGATGCCATCAGCGGCAGTGTTAAACCGCTGTAGCTGTCGAGCATGTTCAGATCCGCGATCACCTGCACAGTGGGAAAAATACGCACTTCAACCGGCAACATCAGGGTGATGAAAATCAGCCAGAAGAACAGCGTGCGCAGCGGAAAGCGAAACCACACCAGCGCAAAAGCGGAAAGAATCGACACCACGATTTTGCCGAAGGTGATGCCGAGCGCCATGATCATGCTGTTGAGCAGCATCATGCCAAAAGCCGGGCCGTTACCGTTGACGCCCTGTGTCCAGATGCGCGAGGCGTTCTCCCATAAATGCGTGCCGGGAATCAGCGTCATTGGCACCTGATAAACTGCTTCGTTATCCAGCGTGGCGGCCACGAAAGCGACATACAGCGGAAACAGAATGGTCAGCACGCCAAACACCAAAACGATGTGGCTAAAGATATCCAGCCCGCGTCGATTTTCAATCATTGGTATTGCACCTTACGCTCCACAAAGCGGAACTGAATCACCGTTAAGCCAATCACCAGCAGCATCAGCACCACGGATTGCGCCGCCGAGGACGACAGATCCAGGCCGGTAAATCCTTCGCGATAAATTTTGTAGATCAGCGTGGTAGTGGCCTGAACCGGACCGCCGCCGGTGGCGGCATCGATCACCGGGAAGGTATCGAAGAAGGCGTAAATCAGATTTACGACCAGCAGGAAGAAACTCACTGGTGTTATCAGCGGCAGCGATAAATTAAAGAAGCGGCGCACCGGACCTGCGCCATCGATTGCCGCCGCTTCCACCAGCGACTTAGGGATTGATTGCAGTGCAGCGAAGAAAAACAGGAAGTTATAGCTCATCTGCTGCCAGATAGAGGCCAGCACAATCAGGAACATCGCCTGTCCGCTGTTTTGCGCGTAGTTCCAGTTATAACCGACATGGTTCAGCAAGTAGCTGAACAGGCCAAGCCCAGGATTAAACAGGAACATCCACAATACCGCTGCGACAACCGGCGCGACAGCATAGGGCAGCAGCAGCAGCATTTGATAGAGCTTGCGCAGGCGAATGACGTAATCCACCAGCGCTGCCAGCAGCAGCGAAAAGGTCATGCCGCACACCGTGACCAATCCACTGAATTTTATCGTGGTCCAAAACGACGCCAGGTAATACGCATCAGCGAACAGGCGCTTGAAATTATCTAAACCGACAAAAGTGCTGGAGAGGCCAAAAGGATCGAGGTTTTGTAGCGAATACCACAGCGCTTCTCCGGCAGGCCAGAGAAAGAAAATAGCCGTAATCAGCAATTGCGGCAGCACCAGAAGATAGGGCAACGCGCTGGTGCGAAATACCGGACGAGATGAAGACATAGCGTGCTCTGCGTAAAGGAGAACAAGGGCCAGGATAAGCTGGCCCTGAAGGGCAATTACTTAACTTGCTGTTCGAAGCGACGCAGCAGATCGTTGCCACGTTTCACGGCGTTATCCAGCGCGTTTTGTGGTGACTGCTTGCCGGTCCAGACGCCTTCCAGCTCCTCGTCAATCACGGTACGGATCTGCGGCATGTTGCCCAGACGCATACCTTGAGTAAACGGCAATGGCGGTTTGTTCAGCATCTGACGAGTGGCGATATCGGCACCTGGATTTTTGTCATAAAAACCCTGCTGCTTGCTCAGTGTATAAGCCGCGGTGGTAATAGGCAGATAACCGGTTTTCTGATGCCATTCGGCTGCAATTTCTGGCTGCGCGAGGAACTGCATGAATTCCGCAACGCCTTTATAAGTGCCTGCATCTTTGCCCTTCATCACCCACAAACTCGCCCCGCCGATGATGGCATTTTGCGGCGCGTTCGCGACCGTTTCGTCATACGGCATCATGCCTACGCCGAAATTGAATTTCGCATAATGGCGGATGTCGGCCAGCGAACCGGAAGAAGCGGTGGTGATAGCGCAATCGCCGTTATAAAACTTGGCGGTGGATTCGTCTTTACGACCAAAGTAGGTGAAGTCACCTTTTTTGTTCATCTCTTCCAGCATCTGGATATGACGAACCTGAACCGGTTTGTTGAACTCCAGCACCGCGTCAGTACCATCGAAACCGTTGTTTTTGGTTGCAACCGGCAACGCGTGCCAGGCGCTGAAGTTTTCAATTTGGATCCAGCCCTGCCAACCGCTGGCGTAGCCACAGCTTATGCCCGCTTTACGCAGCGCATCGGCGCTTTTCGCCAGTTCTTGCCAGGTTTTTGGCGGTTGATCGGGATTCAAACCCGCTTTTTTAAACGCGTCTTTGTTGTAGTAAAGCACCGGCGTAGAGCTGTTAAACGGTTGTGAGATCAGATGGCCGCTTGAGTCACTGTAATAGCCGGAAACGGTAGGAACGAACTGTTTTTCATCAAACGCGATGCCTGCATCCTGAAAGAGCTGATGCACGGGCACAATGGCTTTCGATGCCATCATGGTGGCAGTGCCGACTTCATAAACCTGCAAAATCGCCGGCGCTTTGCCGGTACGCACCGCCGCAATGCCAGCGGCCAGGCTCTGCTCGTAGTTACCTTTGTAGGTCGGAACAATTTTGTAATCGGGGTGCGCCTGGTTAAAACGCTGCGCCAAAGAGTCAACTTCTTTGCCCAACTCGCCCTCCATTGAGTGCCAGAAAGGAATTTCAGTGGCGGCGAGCGCATTGCCGCTGAGCGTCAGGCCCAGCACCGCACTCATCAGGCTACAACGAAAAGTAAACACGGACATATTGTTTTCCTGTGCAGGTAAGTACGCGCAAGATCGCGCATTTTTTTGTTCGCGACGTAACATGACACGGGAAAATGACGGATAAATAACGGCTTAATGACAGAGAGGTTACAGCGGAGTTTCAGGATTTAAGCAGAGTGAAGTGGATCGAAGCGTTTTTTGATGGTGCGCGCTGTCCCCCATCCCGGCCTTCCCCCGCAAGCAGGGGAAGGAGACGCTGCCATATGCAGGTAAGGAGCTGCTACAGGCAATTTCAGAGCGAGCATATTGCAGCGTCTTCCTCCCCCATGTATGGGGGAGGACTGAGGTGGGGGATAAACGACCTCGCACCTGAGAGGATTGAGGTGGGGGGCCGGCGGCTCCGTACTTAGCTGACTGAGGTGCACGCTGCTTTGGTGAGGTACTCGCTGTCCCCCATCCCGGCCTTCCCCCGCAAAGCGGGGGAAGGAGACGCTGCCATATGCCGCTTCCTCACTAACATAGAGCAGCATCTTCCTCCCCCATGTATGGGGGAGGATTGAGGTGGGGGACAAACGACCTCGCACCTGAGAGGATTGAGGTGGGGGACAAACGACCTCGCACCTGAGAGGACAGAGGTGGGGGCAACGACCTCGTACTTGAGTTAGAGCAACAGGAAAACTAGGCGCCTAAATAAGCACTGCGTACCGCTTCATTGGATAACAACGCAGCGCCGGTATCTTCCAGCACCACATGGCCGTTTTCCAACACGTAACCCCGATCGGCCAGTTTCAATGCCTGATTCGCATTCTGCTCCACAAGGAAAATGGTCATCCCTTCGCTACGCAGCTGCTCAATGGTATCGAAAATTTGCTGAATAATAATCGGGGCCAGACCGAGTGAAGGCTCATCCAGCAGTAACAGACGCGGCTGGCTCATCAATGCACGACCAATCGCTAACATCTGCTGTTCGCCACCGGACATGGTTCCTGCGCGCTGTAATCTGCGCTCATCCAGACGCGGAAACAGCGCATAAACGCGCTTGATGCGCTCCTGATACTGCTGACGGCTGGCAAAAAAACCACCCATCGCCAGATTTTCTTCCACCGTCATGCGTGAAAAGACGCGACGCCCTTCCGGCACAATCGCAATCGCTTCACGCATGATGCGTGCAGTTTGCCAGTCGGTTATGGCTTTACCGTCAAAGGTGATGGAGCCCTGCGTGGCGCGAGGTTCGCCACACAACGTGCCGAGCAGCGTGGTTTTACCTGCGCCGTTCGCGCCAATCAAGGTGACGATTTCGCCTTGGTTGATATACAGGCTGACATTGTGCAGCGCCTGGATTTTGCCGTAATGCGCGCTGACGTTCTCAATGGTTAACATCGTGTTGGCCATGTTACGCCTCTCCTAAATAGGCACGGATCACATCCGGGTTATTGCGAATCTCTTCCGGCGTGCCGTTGGCTAATGGCGTTCCTTGGTTCACCACGTAAATACGATCGGATATACCCATCACCAGCTTCATATCGTGTTCAATCAACAACACGGAAACCTTGTGATCACCGCGCAGTTCAGCAATCAACTCATCCAGTTCATGGGTTTCTTTGGGGTTCAAACCCGCCGCGGGTTCATCCAGCATCAGAATTTCTGGACGAGTCACCATGCAGCGGGCGATTTCCAGACGACGCTGCTGACCATACGCCAGGTTGCCCGCCTGACGGTTTGCCATTTCCAGCAAGCCCACGCGATCCAGCCAGGTTGCGGCGCGATCCAACGCTTCACTTTCGCTGCGGCGAAACGCTGGCGTTTTCATTAATCCAGAGAACACGCCACTTTTCAGGTGCTGATGCTGCGCCACTAACAGGTTTTCAATCACCGTCATTTCGCGGAACAGACGCACATGTTGGAAGGTGCGAACGATACCCATGCGCGCAATCTTTTGGCCTGGCAACCCTTCAAGATGCTGATCGCGCAACTTGATGCTGCCGCCAGTGGGTTTGTAGAAACCGGTCAGGCAGTTAAAAACGGTGGTTTTGCCGGCGCCATTTGGGCCAATCAAAGAAACGATCTCTTGCGGACGCAGTTCCAGCGCCACGTTATTCACGGCTAACAGGCCGCCGAAGCGCATCATCAGGCCTTCAACGGCTAACAAAGGCTGACTCATGCCTGCTCTCCTTTTTTACCCTGCTTGAGTTTCAGGTGTGGACGCTTCATCGGCAGCAGACCTTGCGGGCGCCAAATCATCATTAGCACCATTAATCCACCCAGCACCAACATGCTGTATTCATTGAGATCGCGCATAAGTTCACGCGAAACCACCAACAGAATGGCGGCGAGAATCACGGCAAACTGCGAACCCATGCCGCCCAACACCACAATCGCCAGTACAAAGGCGGATTCAACAAAGGTAAAGGATTCGGGGCTAACAAAGCCCTGTCGTGCTGCAAACAGGCTACCGGCAAACCCGGCAAAGGCGGCGCTGATGGTAAAAGCGGTGAGCTTGATGCGCGTTGGGCTGAGGCCCAGCGAGCGGCAGGCAATTTCATCTTCACGCAGCGCTTCCCACGCACGGCCCAGTGGCATGCGCAGCAGACGATTGATCACAAACAGCGTGAGCACCACCAGCAGTAGCGCAACCAAATAGAGGAAGATGATGCGGTCGCTGGGATCGTATTTCAGGCCAAAGACGTTATGGAAGGTATCCCAGCCGCCATCACGCGGGGTGCGGTTAAACTCCAGCCCGAAAAAGGTGGGTTTGGGGATCTGGCTGATGCCGTTTGGACCACCGGTGATGTCGGTGTTATTGAGCAGCAAAATACGCACAATTTCGCCAAAGCCAAGCGTCACAATCGCCAAATAGTCGCCACGCAAGCGCAGCACCGGGAAACCCAGCAGTAGACCAAACATCGCTGCCACAATGCCCGCCAGCGGCAGACATTCCCAGAAACCTAAACCGAAATAGTGATTAAGCAGCGCGAAAGTGTAAGCGCCAATCGCATAGAAACCGCCGTAGCCCAATACTAACAGGCCAGAAAGGCCAACCACTACATTGAGGCCAAGGCCAAGCATGATGTAAATCAACGTCATGGTGGCGATATCGACGGTGCCGCGTGAGACCAAAAACGGCCAGGCAACAGCGGCCAGGATCATGATCCCCATCACCAGTTTCTGCTTTGGCGTGGAACCATCAATGCCGGGTAATACGAACGCGGGCAACGAAACTTTCTTCATGCCGCTCTGCCACACTGGGCGCATCAGCTGGAATAAGAATACCACCACGCAGGCGACAGCGATCCATTCCCACCGCAGACTACCGGCGTTCTGTACTATCAAATTCGTGCCATCCAGGTTCAGGCGCAACCCCATGAAAAAGGTGGCGAGAACCAGCAGCATCAGCGAGGAGATAAGTGCATTAACGAAGGAAGACTTCATACTTTTTCGACCTCCGGACGCCCCAGAATTCCGGTCGGCATCACCAACAGCACCACAATCAGCAAGGCAAACGAAACCACATCTTTGTATTCAGTGCTGAGGTAGGCCGATGTCAGTGCTTCAGCAATACCCAATACTAATCCGCCAATCATCGCGCCGGGAATGCTGCCAATGCCGCCTAAAACCGCCGCGGTAAACGCTTTCATCCCCGCCATAAAGCCGATAAAGGGGTTGATTGAACCGTAGAACTGGCCTAACAGCACACCTGCAACTGCCGCCATCGCCGCACCGATCACAAAGGTTAGCGAAATCACGCGGTCAGTGTTGATCCCCAACAGGCTGGCCATTTTCAGGTCTTCAGCGCAGGCGCGACAGGCGCGGCCCATGCGGGAATAGCGGATAAACGTGGTCAACGCCAGCATCGCCAGGAAGGTCACAATCCAAATAACAATTTGCATGGTTGAAATGGTGGCGGCAAAGCCGTTGCTTTCGCCTACCGTCCATTGCCCGGTAATCAAGCTTGGCAGCGCGAGGTCGCGGGAACCTTGCGTCAGGCTGACGTAGTTTTGCAGAAAGATCGACATACCGATCGCGGAGATCAGTGCGATCAATCGCTTAGAAGAGCGCACCGGCTTATATGCCACGCGCTCAATGCTCCAGCCGTAAGCGCTGGAAATGATCACCGCCATCACGAAACCGGCGGCAATCATTAGCCACGTAGTGTCGATGCCCATCATCATCAGGGCGGCAATCACGATGAAGGAGACATAGCTACCGATCATGTAGACCTCGCCGTGGGCGAAGTTAATCATGCCGATAATGCCGTAAACCATGGTGTAACCGATGGCGATCAGCGCGTAGGTGCTGCCAAGGGTAACACCGTTGAACATTTGCTGAAGGAAATAGAGGAATTGCTCGGACATAGAATGTACCTTAAAAAAAACGTCCGTGAACTGAATGCGTTAGCGTGAATCTTTGACAGCCAGGCGGAAAGTAAAGCCGTGTTGATAAAGGCGGCATTAAAGCCGCCCCTAAAACTTATTTCACCGCAGTAGACGTACCGTCGGCATGCCACTTGAACACACCAAATTCGAAGCCTTTCAGGTCGCCCTTCTCATCCCAGCTCAGGTCGCCCATCACGGTCGGCACGGCTGCGCCCTCTTTCAGGTTCTTCACAATATCTTCTGGCTCTGCGCTCTTGCTGCGCTCCATACCAGCCACCAGCGATTGCAATGCCGCGTAGGTGGTCCAGACAAAGGGGCCGGTTGGATCGAGCTTTTTGGCTTTCAGCGCATCAACAATGGTTTTGTTGGTTGGCACTTGATCGTAACGCTTCGGTAACGTCACCAGCATGCCTTCAGAGGCAGCACCAGCAATGTTCGACAGCGAGGCATTGCCCACGCCTTCTGGCCCCATAAACTGGGTTTTCAGGCCCGCTGCACGCGCCTGGCGTACGATCTGGCCCATTTCTGGGTAGTAACCGCCGAAGTAGACGAAATCGACGTTATCTTTTTTCAGGCGGGCCACCAGCGTAGAAAAATCTTTATCGCCTGCGGTGATACCTTCAAACATCACAATGTTAGCGCCTGCGTCTTTCAGACTTTTTTGTACCGAACGCGCCAGGCCTTCGCCATATTGCTGTTTGTCATGAACGATAGCGATACGCTGTGGTTTGATCTCGCTCATCGCATATTTTGCCGCCGTAGGGCCTTGGTCAGAATCGAGGCCGGTGGTACGCATAATCAGCTTGTATCCGCGAGAGGTTAAGTCTGGCGCGGTAGCGGCTGGCGTAATCATCAGTACGCCTTCGTCTTCATAGATGTCAGAAGCGGGCTGAGTTGAAGAGGAGCAAAGATGGCCAATCACATAGCGGATGCCATCGTTAATCACTTTGTTCGCCACGGCGACCGCTTGTTTTGGGTCACAGGCATCGTCATATTTTACCGCAACCAGCTTGTCACCGTTGATGCCGCCTTTCGCGTTGATGTCTTCAATGGCCTGCGTTGCGCCTGCGAACTGCATATCGCCATATTGTGCAACCGGACCTGACATCGCCCCAACGATGGCCACTTTAATGTCTTTTGCCAGCGCAGCATGGCTCATCGCCAGTGCAACGCATCCTGCCAGTAACGCGCGACCTTTCATCTTCATCCGAACTACCCCATCTGTTATGTCGTGTTTGTTGTGAGTTGCTTTATTTTCTGCCAGATAAAGTTGAAAACTGATTAAACAATAATGAGTTAGCACGCTTTTCTGGCATTTATTGGTAATAAGGCTTTATTTTTCAGCTCATTAAACAGGATGTTTCTTCGGTAAATCAACTGACATATTCAGTAACGGCAGGGTTACGCAGCATAATCTACTGGATGCAATGGCCGTATTTTCACCATTTCTCCAGCGCATTATGCTGGTTTATGCCTCAGGTTTACTTGTTTACAACTATCATTCTGGCATCCAGGCCAACTTTTGACCTGTTTTATTCAGGAAAATCTGCTGGCGCTGTGGTTGTATAATTTCGCTACACTTCCTCTTTTAAACCAACAGGTGTTTGCCATGAAACTCACTATCCTGCGCTTAACAGCGTTTACAACGCAGGACCGCATCGACTTAGGCAAAGTTTGGCCTGAACTGGACATAGAAAAGTTAGAGCAGTCGCTGAGCGAGAATCATCGGCTGTATGCGGCGCGTTTTAATGACCGCTTATTAGCTGCGCTGCAACTGGAAATTTCGGGGATACACGGAAAGGTACATCGCTTAAGGGTGCGAGATGCCACGCGGCGTCGCGGCGTTGGGCAATATCTGCTGGAAGAGACCATGGCGCAGAATCCGTCGCTGGCGGATTGGTGGATTGCGGATGATGGCAGTGATGATCAAAGGATTCGTGCGGCGTTTATGCAGGCCTGTGGATTCAGGGCGCAAACCGACGGCTGGGTGAAGTGAGTTTCAGACTATAAACCGCAGGCAACAAAAAGGGCGACATGTTGTCGCCCTCTTTCATTAACGCTTCGCGTTATTACGCTTCGATCGCCATACGCAGTTTTTTCATGGCATTCTTCTCGAGCTGTCGCACACGTTCTGCTGACACGCCGTACTGATCGGCTAACTCTTGCAGCGTGGTTTTGTTGTCTTCATCTAACCAACGTGCACGGATAATGTGCTGGCTGCGTTCGTCGAGGCCTTCCATCGCATAGCTCAGCTTGTCTGCCGCATGCGAATCCCAGTTATCCTCTTCGATGCCGTCCGCGAAGTCTGAGGTTTTATCCTGCAGATACAACACGGGTGCCATGGATTTACCTTCACCGCTTTCATCGTCTGCGGACATATCGAAGGTCATATCCTGTGCGGCCATACGTGATTCCATTTCACGCACGTCTTTACTGCTTACGCCCAGTTCACGCGCAACCATTTCAACTTCATCCTGGTTAAACCAGCCCAGACGCTGCTTGGTTTTACGCAGGTTAAAGAACAACTTACGTTGTGCTTTCGTGGTAGCGACTTTCACGATACGCCAGTTACGCAGCACGTATTCGTGAATCTCGGCTTTAATCCAGTGCACGGCAAAAGAAACCAGACGCACACCCACTTCAGGGTTGAAGCGACGCACGGCTTTCATTAAGCCGATGTTGCCCTCCTGAATCAGGTCCGCTTGCGGCAGGCCGTAACCGGAATAATTACGAGCGATATGAACTACAAAGCGTAGGTGAGACAGGATCAGCGTCTTTGCCGCATCCAGATCGCCCTGGTAATGCAGCCGTTCAGCCAACGCTTTTTCCTCTTCTGCCGACAGCATCGGCCAGACATTGGCAGCCCGAATGTATGATTCCAGGTTACCAAGAGGAGCAATAGCTAAAGTTTGCATTTCTTTGGTCATTCAAACCCTCACAAATCAAGTGGAATAGCTGCACAGTTCTTTGAACCGTCGTCCTTGAGCAGACGCTACAGTATGTCAACGCCGCTAAAAGTTCGAAAGCAATCTGTGCTACTTATTGGATGATAAAGTTATCCACAAGTTCAATATTAGCGGTGCATATTTTACACACAGATGACAAGAAGGAAAGCGGGGAAAAGATCCTCTGCTTTCCCTTGTCGATAGCAGAGGACCATTATAGCAAAAAAATGTTGCAGGCGTTTACTGGGGCGTAAAACGACGTAAATGTTGAACTGTCGCCAGCCAGGCGGCGATCCAACCAATGATCGCGGCAATCAGTAATAGCAGCAACGCTTCATCCCAGGAAAAACCTTCCAGCAAGAATGTGGTGCCAAACACCGATGCAACGTTAGCCACTACCGATTGCAGCCTTAACACCAATACTTCCGACAGGATCAAGGATAATACCGCGCCGCTTAGGCCTAACAATGCGCCGCCGTATAAAAACGGACGCAGAATAAAGCCGTCGGTAGCGCCTATCAGTTTCTGCACATTGATGGTGTCGCGCCGGGCAAAGATGCTGAGCCGCACGCTGTTGCCTATCACAAGGAACACCGCGATGATCATCAGGATGCCAATCATCGACGCAATTTGACCGACTAATCCTGTTAATGCCGCTAACCTGGCAAACCAGCTGTCATCCATACGCACTTCATCCACGCCCTGCACTTTCGCCACGCTGTCGCGCAGATTTTGCATGGTGTCTGAATTTTGGAAATTAAGTTTCGGCGTGATGATAGCCACTGCCGGCAGCGGATTTTGCTCCAGCATATCCATTGCACCACCAAACCCAGACCAGTTGCGGAACTCGTTCAACGCTTCTTCGCGGGTCAGATAATTGACGTTATCCACACCATCGACTTGCTTAAGCTGTGCCACCACGTTTTCTGCTGCTGTATCATCCAACGTTTTGGAGAGATAAACCGTCAACTGCGGCGCGGGATACCATTGCGTCGCGGCCTGACTCACGTTTTTCCATACCATGTAACAGACGCTGGGCAAGGTAAGCGAAATCGCAATGACCATCACCGTTAACAGCGTTGCCAGCGGTTGACGCCACATATCTGACAGCGTGCCGCGCAGGGCATAACGCCACTGTTCCTGCCAGCCGCCTTTCAGCGCTTTGCTTTTTGACGGCTGCTTCGCTTTTGGCGCCGCTGGGCGTTTATTGCGTTTATTGACCATCGTGGCCTCCATGCAAACGTCCCTGATTCAGCGTCATGACACGATACTGACGACGCGCAATCAAGCCGCTGTCGTGCGTTGCCATCAACACCGTTACGCCAACGCGATTAAACTCCTCGAACAGCCGAAGAATATCTTCCGACAGTGCATCGTCAAGGTTACCGGTGGGCTCATCCGCCAGCAGTACAGCAGGTTTGTTAACCACTGCGCGCGCAATACCAACACGCTGCTGTTCACCACCAGAAAGCTGAATCGGAAAACTTTTCGCTTTGTCGAGTAAGCCGACTTTATCCAGTGCCGCTGACACGCGACGACGAATATCTTCGCCGCTGGCACCCGAAATGATCAGCGGAATCGCCACGTTTTCATAAACGGAACGATCCATCAGCAGATGGTGATCCTGGAAAATCATGCCGATTTGGCGACGCAGGAATGGCACCTCGCTGTTGCGCAGGCGAGAAATATCATGTCCGCTAAACCAAATTTGTCCGGCGCTTGGACGTTCAATGCCGCATATCAACTTCAGCAACGTACTTTTACCGGCACCAGAATGGCCGGTCAGGAACGCCATTTCGCCGGGACGCAGATGAAAATCCACGCCCTGCAACGCCTGACGTCCACCGAGATATGCCTTACTCACCTCTTGAAAGCGAATCATCCCAATTAGTCCTCTCGGGCAAACAGTGCCTCAATAAAATCTTCAGCCTTGAACGGCCGTAAATCCTCAATGCCTTCCCCAACACCGATATAGCGAATCGGAATACTGAACTGATCGGCTATCGAGAAGATCACGCCGCCTTTGGCCGTACCATCCAGCTTGGTGAGGGTAATACCGGTTAAACCCACCGCTTCATGGAACAGTTTGGCTTGGCTAACGGCGTTCTGCCCAGTGCTGGCGTCCAGCGTCAGCATCACTTCGTGCGGCGCAGAATCATCCAGCTTCTTCATGACGCGAGTGATTTTCTTTAGTTCTTCCATGAGATGCGCTTTATTCTGCAAGCGACCCGCAGTATCGGCAATCAACACATCTACGCCGCGTGATTTGGCAGCCTGAATCGCGTCAAAAATCACCGAGGCGGAATCAGCGCCGGTATGCTGAGCAATAACAGGAATGTTGTTGCGTTGGCCCCAAACCTGAAGCTGTTCAACAGCAGCGGCACGGAAGGTGTCACCCGCCGCCAGCATCACTGATTTGCCTTCGGCCTGATACTGGCGCGCCATCTTACCGATGGTGGTGGTTTTACCCACGCCGTTCACGCCAACCATCAGGATGACGAAAGGTGTTTGACCGGTCACATCCAGCGGCGCATCAACTTTAGCCAGAATATCGGCCATTTCAGTTTTCAGCAGACCGTATAGCGCTTCAGCGTCACGCAGCTGTTTGCGGTTTGCCTGTTGCGTCAGATTGGTGATGATGCGACGCGTGGTTTCCACGCCAACATCAGCGATCAGCAGTTGCTCTTCCAGTTCTTCAAACAGCTCGTCATCAATTTTCTTGCCGCGGAACAGACTGATAAAGCCCGAGCCAAGATTCTGACGGGTTTTAACCAGGCTACGCTTCAGGCGCGCAAAAAAGCCCTCTTTAGTAGGACGTTCCTGCTCGTGGGAAATGATGGGTGCGGCCGCTAACGGCAGATCGCTGACGGTATCTTCCGGCTCAACGACTTCCGCCTCTTCGATGATGCCTGCATCGGCGAGTGCCAGCGCTTCCAGCTCTTCGTCGCTGAGTGGCGCGTCGTCTTCGATGTCTTCCACGTCGATGTCGACAACTTCAGCCACGTCTGGCTCTGGCTCAAGTTCAACTTCTGGCTCAACTTCAAGCAGCGCTTCAGGATCGGCTTTAACCGCTTCTGGTGTCGCCAAAACGTCGGGTTCAGCGACGATCAGTTGAGGTTCTGGTTCAGATTCAGTTTCGAGTTCAGGTTCAATTTCCGCTTCGCGTTGCTGTTCGGCCACCGCTTCGGTAATGGCGACAGTCTCTTCCGCGTCCGCTTCGGCCTCGTTGAGCGCCTGGGATGGATGTTCCGGCTGCTGAACCTCAGCTTCAGCAGGCTGTTGTTCCTGCTCCTGCTCTGGCGTCTCAACCGGTTTTTGCGTTTCTTCCTCTTTGCCAAATCCTAGCCAGGAAAAAAAGCCACGTTTTTTCTCTTTTGCCATTGTGTGACTACACTCCTCGATGGCTTTATCCCGGTCGCACACTGTTCCCAGGTGTAAAATCAGTAGTGGTATTAAACGCCAGACCGGCGCAAAACCGCAGAATTATGCATGACTTCAGCAACTCAGTAGTCTAACACTTTCCAGCCAGCTCACCACAGCACCCTTTTTTAACGTTTCTTCTCATCGTTTCGCCCGTTAAACTACGCAACAAATTATGACGAGTTGTGAGCAAGATGATAAAAAATCCCCGCAATACGGGCGGTGCCGGGCAGATCCGCATTATTGGCGGTCAATGGCGCGGACGTAAATTGCCGGTGCCAGACAGCGCCGGTCTGCGCCCCACCACCGATCGCGTGCGTGAAACGCTGTTCAACTGGCTGGCGCCCGTGATTCAACAGGCTAATTGCCTGGACTGTTTTGCCGGCAGCGGCGCACTGGGCCTTGAAGCGCTGTCGCGCTATGCAGGTGCGGCAACACTGCTGGAGCTAGAACGTCCGGTCGCGCAGCAGTTGGAAAAAAACCTGCAAACGCTGCGTGCCACTCACGGCAAGGTGATTCAAACCAACGCGTTGACCTGGCTCGATCAGCCCGGCCAGCCTTTTGATGTGGTGTTTATCGATCCGCCGTTTCGTAAAGGCTTGCTGGAGCAAACATTACTGCTGCTGGAGCAAAACGGTTGGCTGGCAGAAGAGGCGCTGATTTACGTCGAAAGCGAAGTAGAAAATGGCACGCCGCCAGTACCGGCGAACTGGGATTTGCACCGCGAAAAAATTGCAGGTCAGGTAGCTTATCGTTTATATCAACGTCAACAGGAGACGCATGATGTTACTTAATTTAGGACGCCTGTTGATGCTGTGCGTTTGGGGATTTCTACTGTTCAACGTGATACATCCGTATCCGAAGCCGTTGACCTATTTCATTAACGTCGCACTGTTTTTCATGATTATGATGCACGGCTTGCAGTTGGTGTTACTGCGCGCAACGCAAACCAAAGATGCGCCGCCCATTGACCGCTTAACGCAGGCAAAAGTTTTCCTGTTTGGCGTGTTTGAACTGGTGGCCTGGCAGAAGAAGCACTTTCCACGTAAAAAGTGACGGTAAGCGGGCGCAATGCCCGCTTTTTAATGCACAGGCGTAAAACTCACAAAACGCGAACCCTGCATTTTTAGCTCGCCTTTCGATCCTTTATCCATTTGATGATAATCATCTTCTTTTACCTGCACTTTTATATCACTCGCCCCGTTCAGTGGGTGAAACCAGGCTTCGTAACGCATCTCTTCACCAGCAATCACTTCTCGCTGACGTGAGCGGCGATTGGGTGCTGGGAATTCGCGTTTAGTCTTCACTTCCACCGTCAGACTGCGGATCGGTGAAACATCATTCACGGCAGCTTCACGCCGTTGCTTAATGAACTGACGGGTCGCCAACACGGCGATAATGGCCAGGACGATAAAAAAGAGTAGCGGTGGTTTGCTCATATTTTCGCTCGTTCTTAATCGGTTACAGGAGAGATTTATTGCGCGGCAAGCATACAACCAGAGTTGCCTGATTGTCACATTGCTGAGGCGTAACCTAAACTGAGATCGACATTTTGGGAACATTCACCATTTTTGGTTAAAAGGGAGAAACAATGCTCTGGTCTTTCCTCGCTGTACTTTTCTCCGGTTGGCTGTATGTCGATGCCTCATATCGTGGTCCACAATGGCAACGCTGGCTGTTTAAACCGGTTACGCTTCTGCTGCTGGTTGGCCTGGCATGGCAAGCACCTACGCTTAACACCACCGATTATCTGATCCTTGCCGGGTTAATCGCTACCTTGGTTGGCGATGCCCTTACACTGCTGCCGCGTCAGAAAATGCTCTATGCGCTGGGTGCGTTCTTTCTTTCGCACCTGCTTTATACGCTGAGTTTTGCCGCTAACATGACGATGAGCTTCTTCTGGCCGATTCCCCTTACGCTGCTGATTATTGGCGTGGTGGTGATTGGTGTTCTTTGGAACAAGCTGGCCGATTTGCGGTGGCCAATCTGTACCTTTATTGGCATGACATTGGTCATGACCTGGATGGCGACCGAGCAATATTTCTTCCGTCCAACCGATTACAGCTTTTCGATCATGGTCGGTGCCGGCCTGTTGCTGTTAGCCAATATTATTTGGTTTATCTCTCATTATCGCCGCCGTTTCAGCGCCGATAGCGCCATCATCGCAGCCTGCTATTTCGCCGGTCACTTCATGATTGTGCGTTCACTGTGGCTCTACTGAAGAAAAAATGACCAAAGGCTTGACTCTGGAGTTGACTCCAGAGTGTAGGATATCAGAGCGGGCACTTCCGCCCGCTTCTGGAGGTCATATGCATCAACATCAATCCTGTGGCTGCGGTAAATCCCGCACCATGCATGCTGCATCAAAGCCCCTTTGCAACCTAAGCCACATTCGCCCGACAACACTTTCTATTAGCGCTGCCACGCCGATTTCATCAGATACGCCTGCCTGCTGTTCTGGCGATAGCCCTTCCGGCCCCGCTAGCGAAGCTGAAGAGGAAAGCGACCGGCGAGTCGCCAGAACGCAGCAAAGTACGCAACAATTCAGCTGGCGCGTAAGCGGCATGGATTGTCCCAGCTGTGCCCGCACGATTGAAACCGCCGTTCGCCATTTACCTGACGTTGCCGCCGCCCGCATCCTCTTTTCCAGTGAAAAACTGGTGGTCGATGCCTATCGTGATGTGCAAATTACCGTTGAAAATGCAGTAAAAAAAGCCGGTTTCACACTGACATCATCTCAAACCCAGACGTCTCCCCCTTCGCACTGGCAAGCCAATCGCAGTTTCATTCTGCTTGGTGTGCTGATGGTTGTCAGCGCGTTAGTTAGCCACTTTGACGCCGTTTGGGGCGATCGCCTGTTTGTTATCACCACACTGATTGGGCTAGGCCCAGTAGCATACAGCGCCTGGCTTCGACTGCGCAGCGGCTCTGCCTTTACGATTGAAATGTTAATGACACTGGCCTCTGCGGGCGCATTAATCATTGGCGCGCATATAGAGGCTGCCATGGTACTGCTGCTGTTCCAGCTGGGTGAACGCCTGGAAGCCTATGCTGCCTCACGCGCGCGCAGCGGCGTCACCAGCCTGATGGCGCTGCGCCCAGAATTCGCCATGCGTATTCAAGGCAGCACGCGCTCGCAGATTGCACTGGATGCGTTGCAACCCGGCGATGTGATTGAAGTTGCTGCGGGTGGGCGTTTACCGGTCGATGCGCGTTTGTTAAGCGGCAGCGCCAGCTTTGATGAAAGCGCATTAACCGGAGAATCATTGCCGGTCTCGCACGAAAGCGGCGAAAAAATTATGGCGGGTGCCACCAGCGTAGATCGGCTGGTGACACTGGAAGTCACGTCGAAACCCGGCGAAAGTGCCATTGACCGCATTCTGCAACTGATCGAAGAAGCCGAAAGCCATCGCGCGCCCGTGGAGCGTTTTATCGACTCTTTCAGCCGCATTTATACGCCCGCCATTATGTTGTTATCGCTACTGGTGATGGTGCTACCGCCGCTGCTGGGCTACGGCGACTGGCAACCCTGGATTTATAAAGGGCTTACGTTATTACTGATTGGCTGTCCTTGCGCGCTGGTGATCTCAACGCCCGCCGCCATTACTTCCGGGTTAGCCGCTGCCGCTCGTCAGGGCGCGTTGATCAAAGGTGGCGCAGCGCTGGAACGGCTGAGTTCGCTACACATGCTGGCGTTTGATAAAACCGGTACGCTGACCGCCGGGAAACCGCAGGTTACGCGCATCTTACCGTTTATCGAGATCAGCGAAGCCCAGCTGTTAACACTCAGCGCCGCCGTGGAGCAAGGTTCCACGCATCCGCTGGCGACAGCGATTATTGCGGCTGCACAGGCACGTGATCTGCAGATTCCGCAGGCCAACTCACAACAGGCACTCGCGGGAAGTGGTATCGCCGCACAGGTCGCAGGCCAACGAATAGAATTACTTGCCCCGGCACGCGTGACGACACTGACGCCAGCGCAGCAGACGTTCATTGCCGAGCAGGAGGCGCACGGTCAGACGCTGGTGATTGTGCTGCGCGATGGCGAAGCGTTGGGTGCACTGGCGTTGCAGGATCAGCTGCGTAGCGATGCGATAGCAGCAATAGCCGCGTTGAAAAAACTCGGCATTAAGAGCCTGATGTTAACCGGTGACAATCCGCGTGCCGCAGCGAGCATTGCTCAGCAGCTTGGCATCGATTACCGCGCCAGCCTGCTGCCCGCCGATAAAGTCGAGGCGGTTCGTCAGCTCAGTCAATACTCTTCATTGGCGATGGTCGGCGATGGCATCAACGACGCGCCTGCCATGAAAGCCGCAACGTTAGGCATCGCCATGGGCAGCGGCACAGACGTCGCACTGGAGGCTGCCGACGCCGCATTAACCCGTAACCAACTGACGAATCTGGCACCCATGATTGCATTAGCCCGCCGAACACGCAGCATCATCCGCCAAAACATCGCGCTGGCGCTGGGGCTGAAAGCGCTGTTTCTGGTGACAACGCTGTTGGGATTAACCGGATTATGGCTGGCGGTTTTAGCCGATTCCGGCGCTACCGCGCTGGTCACGGCAAACGCCTTGCGGCTTCTGCATTCACGAACGCGGTAAAATCGACGGCGGTCATCTGCCGCCGTTAACCTTCCAACCCTTTTTGCAGCAGAAACTGGTAAGGCAAGGTTTCCGTCTGCTGGGCTAAAAGCCGATGTTCCATAAAGCGGCAGAAGCCTGGAATATCACGTGTCGTCGCCGGATCATCGGCAATGATCAGCAGCGTTTCTCCATCCTGCAAATTGCGGACGGTTTTACGCACCATCATTACCGGCTCAGGACAGCGCAGGCCGCGCGCATCGAGCTGATGGTCGGCAGAAGTAAAAGCATCGCTCATAATGGACTCAGTTTTGATGTGGGTCGGCTATTCTAGCGCGTCAATAAACCGACGCAAGACGATAACGATTGCGTTAAAATTAGCCATTGCATAAATAGCACAACGCGGTAAGATGCCGCCGCTTTTTCATCCGTTTAATCGCAGGATATTGCTGGCAATCTTCTGCAATGGGTTCCCTCACCCCAACACTAAAAAGGCTTATTATGATCGCATTCTCATCGCGTCAGCGCATGCACGCGCTGTTTTGGTTGTCGTTGTTTCATTTGTTGGTGATCACCTCCAGCAATTATCTGGTGCAATTGCCGGTTTCCATTTTTGGCTTTCACACCACATGGGGCGCTTTCAGCTTCCCATTTATCTTTCTTGCTACCGATCTCACCGTGCGCATTTTTGGCGCGGCGCTGGCACGCCGCATTATTTTGGCGGTGATGATCCCTGCGCTGTTTATCTCTTACGCTGTTTCTAGCCTCTACTATCAAGGCGTATGGCAAGGCTGGCACGCGCTGGAAGAGGTAAATCTTTTCGTCGCCCGCATCGCCTGCGCCAGCTTTATGGCTTACGCGCTGGGCCAAATCCTTGATGTGCATGTGTTTAATCGCCTGCGTCGCTTGCCACAGTGGTGGATTGCGCCCGGCTGCGCGATGTTCCTCGGTAATATCAGCGACACGCTAGCCTTCTTTTCTATCGCCTTCTATCAAAGTCCCGATCCGTTTATGGCGCAGCATTGGGTTGAGATCGCTTTAGTGGATTACACTTTTAAAGTGTTGATCTGCATGGTGTTCTTCCTGCCCGCTTACGGTGTCCTGTTGAATGCCACATTAAAACGCCTGACCGAGCACGCCAACAGTGCACACGTTAATTTCGGCTAAACGGAAATAGAGCTTTTTGCCACGACAGGCTAAGATTTCCTGACAATCATCGGGTTGCGTTTGCAACCTGATTACTGTTGTATACCCGTCATACTTCAAGCTGCAGGTGCGTTGGCAGCGCGCGTTCACCCAGTCACTTACCCGAGTAAGCTCTCTGGGATTCACACGCTTGCCGCCTTCCTGCAACGCGAAGGGTGTAAGGTATATAAACGGCTGTCTGGAAAGATAAAAGGGATTCTGATGCGTAACCTAGTGAAATATGCGGGAATGGGTTTACTGGTTTTAGGCTTAGCCGCCTGTGACCAGAAAAAAGACGAAGCGGCGAACGACAACGGTGTGAGCGCCAGCCAATCCAGTCAAAACGTCACGCTGATGGATGGCAAGCTGAGCTTCTCGCTGCCGCCAGGCATGTCTGATAAGAGCGGCAAACTGGGCAATCAAACCACCAACATGCATGTTTATGCTGACGAAACAGGTGCACGCGCCATTATTGTTATTGCGGGTGACGAAACCACCGATGGTCTGGATGTGCTGTCGCAACGTATGGAGCAGCAGCAACGTAACCGCGATCCGCAGTTGCAGGTGGTATCGAACAAATCCGTTACCCTGAAAGACCAACCCGCACAGCAGTTGGATACGGTAATTTCTGCCAACAATCAGACCTCATGGTCCTCCGTGATTCTGGCAAAAGTGGACGGTAAGCTGATGACGATGCAGATTACGCTGCCAGGCGATAATCAGCAGCAAGCGCAAAGCGATGCCGACAATATCGTGAAGAGCGTAACGCTGAAGTGATTTGATGGGGAGTTCCGACTCACCGAAGGGCTTATCGGGCGCGATATCGCGCCCGATCCTCTCTTTAACCTCGCGCTTCGCGCCAGTAACCAATGAGGCGCAAATAATTACCTTTCACCGTATCAATCAGCGCCTGATCGTCCAGCTCACCTTGCAGCCACATGCGTGAAGGCTGACCAAAAATGGTCCGTCCGACGGCAAAGCCTTTCACCCACGGTGCCTTAGCGGCGGCGGCAAAGCCTGCTTTCAGCTTTTCTTCTGGCGCATCAAGTCCCAGTAACAGAATGCCGCGGCAGTATGGGTCTTGCTGCTCAATCAAGCCGCTTATCGCCTGCCAGGTTTCTGCTGACATCGGTGGCAGTTTCCACCAGTCTGGCTGAACGCCCAGGCTGTAGAAATGGCTAAGCATCTCCAGATAATAGGCTTCTTTATGGTCCGGGTTGCTCTCCGGCAAAATCACTTCCAGCAGCAGCTCATGCCCGCTTTTGTTACAACCTTTCCACACGTCGAGGATCAGATCATCCTGCTCTTTGCGCAGTTCGGCGCTGTCATGCGGATGATAAAACACCAGACATTTCACCACGTGTTCAGTAGGCCAGTCGATAAGCTGAGAACCGATGTTTCCATGCTCAAGACGTAGCGGCCGTGAACTTGGCAGCTCAATCGGGCGGCCAATCCACCAGTTTTTTCCGGTAATCGCATTCAGCGCTTTCTGCCCATATGTGGTGTCGGCCAAAATGCCGCTCTTGTTCTCCAGGCCCGCTTCTTGCGCCGCTTCTTCTGCTGCTCTTAACAGCAGGACTTTTAACTGCGGAATTTTGCTTTCATCAACACCGGCTTCACGCGCCATATCCGCGAGCTGCTTGCGATGGTCAAAGGCAAAAACATTCAGTTCTGGCCATTGCTGCTTACGTGTTGTAACGCGGTGCAGATGGTTCAGTCGGCTGTCGAGATCGGGGCGTTTAACGTCTTTGTCACGGCTGAGGAAATCATCCAGCTCCGCTTTGGTCGGCATGGCTGGCGCACAACCGTGACGTGACACCACCAGCGCGCCGCAGGCATTGGCGTAGCGGCAAGCTTGCTCCCAACCTTCATCATTCAACCAGCCGCGCAGCAGGCCAGACATAAAGGCATCGCCTGCGCCCAGTACATTTAGCACGTCTACGCGTACGCCAGTTTGCAGTTTGGTTTGTTCCCAGCTGTCAGGAATATCGCCTTCAAACACCACGCATCCCATTGGACCACGCTTACAAACCAGCGTCGCCTGACTCGCCTGACGCACATTTTTCAACGCGGTTAAGGTGTCAGTGCTGCCACCAGCGATATGAAACTCTTCTTCGGTTCCAACAATCAAATCGAAGTAGTGCACCACTTCTTGTAGCTGCTGCGTGACCTGAGCCGATTCGATGAAACGCGTTTCACCGTCACCCAACGAGGTCAAACCCCATAAAACCGGGCGATAATCGATATCCAGCGCGGTACGTAGGCCATTGCGCTTGGCAATATCCAGCGCTTTCAGTACCGCTTCACGCGTTTGCGGATGCGATAAATGGGTTCCCGTAACCGCCACGGCGCGAGAAGCAGTGATAAACTCCTCTTTAATGTCTTCTGTCACCAGACCCATATCGGCGCAGTTATCACGGTAGAAAATCAGCGGAAAGGTCTCTTCATCTTTAATGCCAAGGATCACCATGCCGGTAAGACGTTTCTCATCGGTAATCAATCCCTCGGTATTACAGCCCACGCGCTGTAACTCTTCACGCAGGAAGCGGCCATTATGCTCATCACCCACCCGCGCCAGCATGGCGGATTTCAAACCCTGAATGGCCGTACCGTAAGCCACGTTCCCTGAAGAACCGCCAAGGTATTTAGCAAACGAGGTGGCATCCTCCAGGCGAGCGCCAATTTGCTGACCATAAAAATCGACGGCGATGCGTCCGATACAAATCACATCAAGCCGCTTCTGTTGTGTACTCATACCTGTGGTTTCCTTCTGTGATAAGCAGACACTGTCGGCGAAAAGCCCGATAACGCGCGCTTTGCTTCCGGGGTCTCAAGGTGCCTGATTGGCTATTTCCGAAGTATGGGGAATAAAAATTCCAAATTCAATATGAAATGAAATATCCATCGCGATTTTGTGAACCAGGTAAAACTCTGGAAAGCGATCAATACTGGAAAGATTCAACCCCGCCAGTACCCGCTGTTGCAGGGTTGTGAGACAGATCGCAGGAAAAGCCTGATTAAAAGGGGAATCTACTGAAATGAAATGAAATTTTTCATATGGCAGTGAAGCCTACCGGGCGTTCCACTTTACGACGTGACAAAAACGATCAAAGCCCCGTTTTGGCGTTAAATTTGATCTCACTCGCAAAATGAAATGTTTCTTCTGTAATCGTATTTTATGAAAAATATATTTGTTTATAATCGCTTCACGTTTCAATTACCCCCGGTCGCCTTTTCCGAGGTTCTACATCGCCTACCGCGCTCGGATTTCAGGCACCACCAGCATGTAAAGGAAGAGCATATGGGCACAATCAGACTGACCACTGCACAGGCGCTGGTTAAATTTCTTGATAACCAATTCATTGATGTTGATGGCGTTGAGACGAAGTTTGTCAAAGGCATCTTCGCCATCTTCGGTCATGGCAACGTTCTGGGTTTGGGTCAGGCGCTGGAGCAGGATAGCGGCGATCTGGTAGTGCATCAGGGACGTAACGAACAAGGCATGGCGCATGCTGCGACGGGTTTTGCTAAGCAATCGCTGCGTCGTCAAATCATTGCTTGCACCTCTTCCGTTGGGCCGGGTGCGGCAAACATGATTACCGCCGCCGCTACCGCCACGGCAAACCGTATTCCTCTGCTGCTGCTGCCGGGCGACGTGTTCGCGACCCGCCAGCCCGATCCGGTGCTGCAACAAATTGAACAAGCGCACGATCTCAGCATCAGCACCAATGATGCCTTCCGCGCCGTCAGCAAATACTGGGACCGTGTCAGCCGCCCAGAACAGCTGATGACCGCCTGCATCAATGCAATGCGCGTGCTCACCGATCCGGCAGAAACCGGCGCGGTGACGATCTCTCTGCCACAAGATGTACAAGGCGAAGCCTGGGATTACCCGGAATATTTCTTCCAAAAACGTGTTCATCGTCTGGATCGCCGCTTACCCACCGCAGCCCAGTTAGAAGATGCCCTTTCGCTGATTGTGCGTAAACGCAAGCCAATCATTGTTTGTGGCGGTGGCGTGAAATACTCCGAAGCGGGCGAAGCGCTGCGTCAGTTTGCTGAACGCTATCAAATCCCTTTTGCTGAAACCCAGGCGGGTAAAGGCACAATCATTTCCGATCATCCGCTCAACGTGGGCGGCGTCGGCGAAACCGGCTGTCTGGCCGCCAACTTGCTGGCGAAAGAGGCTGATTTGGTGATTGGCGTGGGGACGCGCTACACCGATTTCACCACCGCATCGAAATGGATTTTCCAGAACCCCGAGGTCAGCTTCCTCAACGTTAACGTCAGTAATTTCGACAGCTACAAGTTAGATGGCGTGCAGTTGCTAGCGGATGCGCGTGAAGGATTAACGGCGCTGAGCGCGGCGCTGGTTTCCCAAAATTACAGCAACGATTGGGGCAACCAAATCGAGCAGGCTCAAAGCAAACTGCTGAAAGAGACGCAGCGTGTTTATCAGGTTGAATACAGCGAAGGCTTTACCCCAGAAATTGCCGATCACATCGATCGCGAAGCGGTATTTGCTGAGTTCAACCGTTTGACACAATCCCTGCTCACGCAGAGCAGCGTGCTCGGCACCTTAAACGAGCAGCTCCCAAAGGATGCAGTGATTGTGGCAGCCGCGGGCAGCTTGCCGGGCGACCTGCAACGCGTGTGGCGCACCAAAGATTACAACGCGTACCACGTTGAGTACGGCTATTCCTGCATGGGTTATGAAGTGAATGCCGCACTGGGCGTCAAACTGGCGCAGCCGCAGCGTGAGGTTTACGCGCTGGTCGGTGATGGTTCATTCATGATGCTGCACTCCGAGCTGGTCACATCCATTCAGGAAGGCGCCAAAATCAACGTGGTGCTGTTGGATAACATGACCAACGGCTGCATCAATAACCTGCAAATGGAACACGGCATGGATAGCTTCACCACCGAATTCCGCTTCCGTAACCCGGAAGGTGGCAAGCTGGATGGGGGTTTTGTCCCGGTTGATTTTGCTTCTATTGCCGCCGGTTACGGCTGCAAAACCTATCGTGTGGCCACGCTGGATCAGCTCAAAGCGGCGCTGGAAGATGCGAAGAAGCAGACGGTATCGACGCTCATTGATATTAAAGTCTTACCAAAAACCATGATTCATAAGTACTTCAGCTGGTGGCACGTGGGCGTGGCGCAGACGTCGGATTCAGAACGCACCCAAAGCGTCGCCGACAGCCTAAACGCGCACCTGGATCAAGCCCGTAAGTATTAATCTCAGGGCCGGTTCCCGGCCCCTTTCTCTTATCCGAATGAACCCTACAGGTATAATTATGACTTTGAAACTTGGCGTAATCGGTACAGGTGCAATTGGTCAGGAACACATTCGCCGCTGCAATAACGTGCTGCAGGGTGCGAAAGTGGTCGCCGTATCTGACATCAACGTTGATGGCGCACGCGCAGCGTTGCAACGCCTGAATATCGAAGCAGAAGTCTATCAAGATGGTCATCAGGTGATTCAATCGCCTGAAGTCGATGCCATATTAGTGACTTCATGGGATCCGACTCATGAAGAGTTTACCCTGGCTGCGATTGCTGCCGGTAAACCGGTGTTCTGTGAAAAGCCGCTGGCAATGAGCGCTGAAGGCTGCCGTCACGTGGTAGAGGCGGAGATCAAACACGGCAAGCGTCTGGTGCAGGTAGGCTTTATGCGCCCTTACGATTCTGGTTATCGCGCCCTGAAAAAGGTGATTACCGATGGTGAAATTGGCGAACCGCTGATGCTGCATTGCGCCCATCGCAACCCAACGGTGCCGGAAAATTACACCACCGATATGGCGATTACTAACACCCTGATTCACGAACTGGATGTGCTGCGCTGGCTGACCAACGACGATTATAAAAGCGTGCAGGTGGTCTTCCCACGCGTGACGTCGAAGAGCCACGCCAAATTAAAAGATCCGCAAATTGTGCTGTTTGAAACGCAAAAAGGCGTGCGCATCGACGTGGAAATTTTTGTTAACTGCGCTTACGGCTACGACATTCAGTGTGAAGTAGTTGGCGAAACCGGTATTGCCAAACTGCCTGAGCCCTCTTCTGTTCAGCTGCGTAAAGACGCCAAACTTTCGAACACCATTTTGGTCGACTGGAAAGATCGTTTTATTGATGCCTATGACGTTGAGCTGCAGGCGTTCATCAATGATGTGAAAGCGGGCCAGTTAACGGGCCCCTCAGCCTGGGATGGCTTTGCTGCTTCCGTTGCTGCCGATGCGTGCCTGAAGGCGCAAAACAGCGGCGCGATTGAGCCAGTAGAAATGCCGCCGCGTCCTGATTTTTATAACCACTGATCCCGCGCTTTTATTGTGGGCGGCACTGTTCCGCCCTTATCAAAAGGATTACAAAATGAACAAAGATAACGTGAAGCTGGCAATAGCGCCGATCGGTTGGACCAATGATGATATGCCTGATTTGGGCAGTGAAAACACTTTTCAGCAGACGGTAAGTGAGATGGCGCTGGCAGGATTTACTGGCAGCGAAGTGGGCAGCAAATACCCGCGCGATCCGGCAATTTTAAAGCCGATGCTGGATATTCGTGGCATTGAGATCTGTAACGCCTGGTTCAGCACCTTTTTTGCCAACGGTGACAAAGCTAAAACCATCGACGAGTTTGTGAACCACATGAACTTCCTGCACGCGATGGGTGCACGTGTCATTGGCTGCTCTGAGCAGAGCAAAAGTATTCAGGGCACCACGCTGGCGGTGCTGGAAGAGAAGCCTGTTTTCACCGATGAAGAGTGGCGTTTAACGGCGGAAGGTTATAACGAGCTGGCGGCTATCGCAGCTGAAAAAGGCATGCGCGTTACGCTGCATCATCATATGGGAACCGGCATTCAGACCACTGAAGAGATTGACCGTTTCATGGCGCTGACCAACGAAAACGTCGGCCTGTTGTATGACACTGGCCATGTTTACTACTCAGAAGGCTCACAAGAGAAGATGCTGGCAGTGCTGAAAAAATACCTGCCGCGTATCTTCCACGTCCATCTGAAAGATGTGCGCGATGACGTAGTGGCAGAGGTGCGTCAAAATAAACTCTCTTTCCTCGATGGGGTGAAAAAAGGCACGTTTACCGTACCCGGCGACGGCGTGATTGATTTCAAACCGGTGTTCAAAATCCTCGACGATTACGGCTACAAAGGTTGGATGGTGGTGGAAGCGGAGCAAGATCCCGCGCTGGCTAATCCCTTTGAATATGCCGTGAAGGCGCGCAAATACATCCGCGAAAATGCAGGTTTGTAACGTTTAATCCTTCTTTAACCTGAAATCTGACCGTAATAAAATCGTGGAGATGTCGTGCTTCGTCACGCATCTCCACGGATTCTGTGAGGTATTTCATAAACCCATGAAATAAAGCCCTCATTACACGCAAAGAAATGAAATTTTCCATCCATCTGGTACTATAGCGCTCATTATCCAGCCATTATTCTTATTAAACGGGCAGAAGTAATGACCAATAATCCCACCCAACTTTCCTTGCTGCAGGACGATATTCGTCGCCGCTATGAAACACTGAGCAAGCGTCTAAAACAGGTCGCTCGTTATATCCTTGATAACAGTAACAGCATTGCTTTTGATACCGTGGCTTCCATCGCATCCCAAGCGGATGTACCGCCTTCCACATTGATTCGCTTTGCCAATGCGTTTGGCTTCAGCGGGTTCAACGAAATGAAACAAGTTTTCCGTCAGCATCTGATGGAAGAAACGGTGAACTATACCGAGCGCGCCCGCCTGTTTCGTCAAACCTCTACCGATGACAGCGCCAGCGCACCAGAAAGCCCTGCCGAAATCCTTAACGTTTTCACTATGGTAAACAGCCAGGCATTGCAGCAGCTGGCGATGCAGGTGAATCCGGACCAGTTAAATAAAGCCGTTAAGCTGCTTAATGAAGCTGAAAACATTTACGTTATTGGCCTGCGCCGCTCGTTTAGCGTGGCGTCCTATCTGGTTTATGCTTTGCGCCACCTTGAACGTCGTGCCTTCCTGATTGATGGTCTGGGTGGGATGTTCACCGAGCAGCTCAGCCTGGTAAACCCGAAAGATGTGGTGATCGCCATTAGCTATTCACCTTACGCACGTGAAGCCGTTGAAGTGGTTGAATTAGGGGCTAAACGCGGCGCGCATCAAATCGCCATTACCGACAGCCAGGTCAGTCCGCTGGCCGCTTTCAGCGATGTCTGCTTCGTGGTACGTGAAGCGCAGGTTGATGGTTTCCGTTCTCAGGTCGCTTCGTTGTGCCTGGCGCAGACGTTGGCCGTTTCGCTTGCCTTGAATAATGCGGATAAGAATGTCGAAAAGAAGTCATAACTGATTAGAGATCATTGCTGAGCAGGGTGTTTTATCAAACATTCGCGTTCAGGCATAAAAAAGGCAGCCATTTCAAGGCTGCCTTTTTGTTTTCCGCCATTATTTGCTGCGCGGATAGTCATCGCTGTTTACCCAGGCGTGATCTTTCTCCCAGGTAAACTTCCACAAACGTTCCGGGCCAGCCATCACGTTGAGGTAATAGTTGTTATACCCCGCCAGAGTCGCGACCGGATGATAACCGCGCGGCACAGTAACCACATCGCGGTTATAGGGCGCCATGCACTCATCCAGCGAGCGATCTTCGGTATAAACGCGCTGCATCGCAAATCCGCGCTCTGGATCGAAACGGTGATAATAGGTCTCTTCCAGATAGGTTTCGTTTTCGCTGTTTTCCTGATCGTGCTTGTGGCTTGGATATGAGCTGGTGTCGCCCTCATCGGTATACACTTCCACGACCAGCAGGCTGTCGGCGGGTTCATTATCCGGCAGAATATTATGTACCAGGCGTTTATTGCGCCCTTTTCCGCGCTGTTCAACGCCGACCTCAGCGGGCGCAATCAGGCGAGCCGGTAAATTGCCCTGACTTGGCGCATTACATACCGCCAGCTCAAGGTCGCTGTCCGCCTGAATCTCGACTTCATCGTTGTGCGGCACATACACCGAATAGGGTGGAACGCGTTCAAAGGGTGACATGCGTTTGCCGATGCCAGGAAACTCAGCGTGGCGCGTTTTCACTGATGCCAGCCCCGCCACTAACACTAAACAAAGCTCTTTTTCACCGCTGCTCAGACGCAGGATTTCTCCCTTTTTCAGCAGGTAAGCGTCAAAGCCAACATAACGCCAGCCTGCACTTTCCGGGGTGACATGCTGAATACGTCCCTGGCTGTCAGGCTGTTGTGCTTTAGAAAGTAAAGACATCCTAATCCTCCTTCTCCGTCATCATTCAAGCGACAACTGCGTTAATAGCATCTGTTTACCTCTCTCAAGGATTGAGGATGCAAACGCATGTTCCACTGCTGTCGCCTGAAGGCTTTCGGGTATAAAAATGAATTAGCCCAGCGTCGGCATGCTGAATTCAGAAACGGTTTGCTGACCACTCGGCCAACGGGCGGTTGCGGTTTTCATGCGGGTATAGAAGCGTACGCCGTCTGGGCCGTGCACGTTCAATGCACCAAAGACCGAACGTTTCCAGCCGCCAAAGCTGTGGAATGCCATCGGCACAGGAACCGGTACGTTAACACCCACCATGCCCGCTTCAACATCCTGCACAAATTCGCGCGCGGTATTGCCGTTGCTGGTAAAGATAGCGCTGCCGTTGCCAAATTCGTGGCTGTTAACCAGTTTCAATGCGCTGTCGTAATCAGGCGCGCGCATAATGCTCAGCACCGGTCCAAAAATCTCTTCACGCCAGATCACCATGTCAGACGTCACGTTGTCGAACAGCGTGCCGCCAACGTAATAACCTTCAGCATGGCCAGGCACCTGGAAGTTACGGCCATCCACCACCAGTTTTGCACCCTCCTGCTCGCCTTTATCTATGTAGCCAAGCACTTTTTTCTGATGTGCCGCAGAAACCACCGGCCCCATCTCATTCTCTTCTGAACCTTTGTTGATGCCAGGGCCGACACGCAGCGCTTTCACCAGCGGAGTCAGGCTCGCAATTAACTTATCAGCCGTATCATCGCCAACGGCAACCACAACTGGCAACGCCATGCAGCGTTCGCCTGCGGATCCAAACGCGCCGCCCATGATGGCGTTCACGGTGGCATCCAGATCGGCATCCGGCATCACAATGGCGTGGTTTTTCGCTGCACCAAACGCCTGAACGCGTTTGCCGTGGGCGCTGGCTGTTTTATAGATATGTTCTGCGACGCCGGAAGAACCCACAAAGCTAACAGCAGCGATGCGTGGATCTTTATACAACTGCTCTGCATCGTCGTTGGAACTGTGAACCACATTAAAGACACCGTCCGGCAGACCCGCTTCGGTCAGCAGTTCTGCCATGCGAACAGCGGCAGAAGGGTCGAGTGCAGGCGGCTTAAGAATGAAGGTATTACCGCACGCCAGCGCGATAGGGAACATCCATAACGGCACCATCGCCGGGAAGTTGAACGGGGTAATACCCGCAACAACACCCACCGGCTGCATCAGCGAGAAGCTGTCAACACCAGTGCCGACGTTAGCCGAATATTCGCCTTTAATCAGGTGTGGAATACCGCAGGCAAATTCAATCACTTCGATGCCGCGCGTCAGTTCGCCCAGCGCATCTGACCAGACTTTACCGTGTTCAGAGACGATCAATGCCGCCAGCTCATCGCGATGTTGTTCCATCAATGCTTTAAAATTGAACAGCACGCGCGCACGACGTAGCGGAGAGGTTTTTGACCAGGCTGGAAAGGCATTGTGTGCAACTTCAATCGCCTGAGCCACTTCATCAGCGGTACTTTGCGTCAGTTCGCGGACCACTTTGCCGGTTGCCGGATCATAAACAGGAATGGTTTCGTTGCTGGCGCTGTGGGTGGTTTTACCGCCAATAAAGTTTCCTACGATATTCATGTTGTTGCCTCTTTGAATGTTTACGTTCCCTGCAGACTGCGCGTGCTGGAAGTCACGTTGCCTGATCAGGCGAAGCCTAAAGCGTGTTATGAAGCTATTACAGTGGAACAAATTTTTCAAATAGTTCTTTTTGGAAAATTTCTTTTTAGCGGCACAGATCGCATTTTTCTTCGCGGCTTTGCGTGTTGGCATCAAAATGCATTTTAGCCAGTGATAATGCGCCTCCAGCAGCGGCAGCAATGCCATAAAATCTTATGCGTTTTTTCAAAGAAACAGGGTGAAGGAGCTGTGCTATGGAACGAAATATGAAATTATTGCGAAGCAGATCTAATAATACGCATTCCATTATTCACTATTAATGAAATAAATGTTTTCTTTGCTGCATCTTATCTCCCCTAACAGGAGCCGCAGCATGGCCATTGATCCCACTCGTTTCTGTATTAACCGAAAAATTGCCCCTGCCCTTTCGCTGGAAGCCTTCTTCCAGTTAGTACAGCGCCTGGGATTAAGCAAAGTAGAGCTGCGTAATGACATGCCGAGCGGCAAAGTGACAGATGATTTATCACCTGAACAACTGCGCGCGCTTACCGAGAAATATCATATTGAAATTGTCACTATTAATGCGCTTTATCCCTTTAACCGTGCCGACGATGCGCTGTTGGAAAAAGCGGAGGCGCTGTTAAAAGAGGCAAAAAGTATCGGTGCGAAAGCCTTGGTGATGTGCCCACTGAACGAAGGCGTTGCCATCTCACCTCAGCAGACGCTGGAAGCGATGCAGAAACTCGCGCCGCGTTTTGAACATTATGGCGTGCAGGGTTTAGTTGAGCCGCTGGGTTTCCCGATCAGTTCGCTGCGTTCTGCCGTACAGGCACAGCAGTTGATTCGTGATGCCAACGTACCGTTTAAACTGCTGCTGGATACTTTCCACCACCATCTGTATGAAAATGCCGAACAAGAATTTCCGGCAGAGATTGATGTTAACCAGATTGGCCTGGTGCACTTGTCCGGCGTGGAAGATACCCGCCCAACCGCTGAGTTGACCGACGAAGAACGCATCATGTTGAGTGATCACGATGTGTTGAACAGCGTGGCGCAGGTGAAGCGCCTGGAGATGCTTGGTTATAAAGGTGTCTACGCGTTTGAGCCTTTCTCATCCGAACTAAACCGCTGGACGCCAACCGAAATAGAACGCCAAATTCGTTTCAGTATCGAACTGCTGCAAGCCTAATCCCCTGCGCGGCGCTGACGTCTTTGCGCCGCGTGACCTTACCCTTATCTGTGTCTTGTGACACATTTTTTGGCCTCGGTCGGAGGCCGCTTTTTTACTTTTCCTCTCTTTCACTCTTCAGCGCGGTGGGCTGATGACGAATCATGCGTAATGTGCAAAACAGCGCAAAGCAGACCAACAGCGCGGTGAGCAGATAGACCAGCGGCACACCTGCGTAGCTCATGATAAACCCGGCGATTGGCCCGGTGATCCCCAGAGATAAATCCATAAACGCCGTGTAGGTTGCTAACGCGCTTCCCTGATTTTGCTGCGGCACCACTTTTACCGCCACCACGCCAATTGCCGGGAATACCAGCGAGAAGCCTGCGCCGGTGAGAAACGCCCCCGCTTTTGCCATCCAGGGCTCGAATGCGCCCGCCACCAGAAACAGACCAACCGCTTCCACTGCCAGGCAAACGCTGGCAACGCGCAGTCCACCGTGACGAGTAATCGCATTGGGAAACAGCAAGCGTGCACCGACAAAAGCGGCACTAAACAGCGTGAGCGCAAAGGCGGCACCTTCCCAGCCTTTCGCCTTGTAGAACAGCGTAATAAAGGTCGCAATAACGCCGAAGCCCGCGGATCCCATCGCCAGGATCAGGCCAAATCCATACACTTTTCCCAACACGGCGCGAAACGGCAGTGGCCTGCCTTTGCTCGCTTTTACCGCTGGGCGCGGTATTGCCAAAGCAATGGCGACCACAGAAATAGTGATAATAATGGCGGAGAGCCACAATAAGCCGCCCATACGAAAAATCATGACGCCGAGCGGTGCACCAATCGCCATCGCGCCATAGGTGACGATGCCATTCCAGGATATTACCCGACCAATATGCAGCGAGCCGACGCGCGCCACGCCCCATAGCGAGGTGCCCGTTCCCGAGAAACTTTGGCCCACGCCAAGGATTAATCGTCCCACACACAACAACACCAGGCTCAACGTTGGTGTGCTGAGCGTCAATGCTGCCGCCAAAATGCATAACCCGCTGATCAAACACCCCACCAACCCCCAAACCACCACTTTTTTTGGTCCCCAGAGATCGGCGTATCGTCCAGCATGCGGACGACTCAGCAGCGTGGCGAGATACTGCAAGCTGATGACTAATCCCGCCCAAAAAGCGCTGTAGCCGAGCGTGTCGTTGACAAAACCCGGCAGCACCGCCAACGGTAAACCGATAGTGAGATAAGTAGCAAAGTTGTACATCACAATGGAGATAATCAGGAGGGTAATCTGCGAATGACGGGGTGCAGATTGCGCTGCGGGTTGGTCTGGCATGAGTGATTGCGCTCGTCTTTAGCTGAATTTTTTAGGCTCAAGAAATGACTATACCTTAAATAATTCGGATTGCGGCAAGGCGGTGGCTGATCGGCCCCGCTTACAGACAATAATAGAGAGGAGGTTCGCTATTGTGCTCTGCGAGCGGTTTTCCCTACCGATTTGCGTCAGCCGCAACGCAAACCATCACGATTTTATCTGGCGACAGTGTGAACAGGGTGTGGTGGGACAATGGCGACAGTCGCATTGCTTTCCCGTCTGACATTGATATTGGGCGCGCGGGCATGACTGCGTCGCCACGTGAGTGAGCTCTTACCGTTTCTCTGATAAATCAGTTTGTTAATCCGGCTTAGGCTACACTTCTCTCAGCCAATTTTATTTCAGGAGAGGGAATGAGCGAGCTACAGCAGGAAAAAATTGGGCAAAATATTCTGATTAAACTGGCGATGCTGGTCATCGTTCTGGCGGGTATCCGCGCAGCTTCCGATATTCTGGTTCCGCTGTTACTCGCGGCCTTCTTCGCTATTGTGCTTAATCCGTTGGTGACGATGTTGATGCGGCGCGGGTTACGTCGTGGAGTGGCGATCACCTTGGTTATTACGGTGATTATGTTGGTGATGTTGCTGCTCATCGCGGTAATAGCCAGTTCGGTGAGTGAATTTTCGGATATCTATCCGCAATTACGCGCCACCCTGGAACAGAAAATGACGGTTGTGCAGCATTTAGCAGCGCAGTTTCACCTTAATATCTCCACCGAGTCTCTGGTACAACGCTTCGATCCCAGCATGATGATGAATCTGGCCACCAGTGCGCTAACCCGTTTTTCCGGTGCCATGACCAATATTGTGCTGCTGGTTCTGACGGTGGTTTTCATGCTGTTTGAAGTTCACCATCTGCCTTACAAAATGCGTAACGCACTGGTCAATCCCAAAATACGCATCGCGGGATTGCACAAAGCATTGAAAGGCGTCACACATTATCTGGCATTAAAAACGCTGGTTAGCTTAGTGACCGGCGTTGCCGTCTGGCTCAGCTTAGTGTTGCTGGGCGTGAAGTTCGCGCTGCTGTGGGGCGTGGTGGCGTTTATTCTCAACTTCATTCCTAACATCGGTCCAATCCTTGCGGGTATTCCACCGTTTATTCAGGCGCTGCTGCTGAATAGCCTCTTTGATGCCGTGATGGTGGCGGCGCTGTTCTCTGCCATTCACATGGTGTTCGGCAATATGCTGGAACCGCGCCTGATGGGGCGTGGACTGGGTTTATCAACGCTGGTAGTCTTTTTGTCGTTGATTTTTTGGGGCTGGTTGCTGGGGCCGGTCGGTATGCTGCTATCGGTGCCGCTGACCAGCATTACGAAAATATTGATGGAGACCACGCCGGGCGGTAGCCGTCTGGCGATCATGCTGGGCACCGGACGTCCCAAACGCGCGAAAGGATTAACCAAGTAAACGCTGCTGCACGTGTTGTAGATGCTTTTCCATCGTCGCACGTGCAGCGGTTTCATCACCCGCGACAATCGCCTCGGCAATGTGCTGATGATCCTCATTCATTTCTTGGGCAAATGCGTTATCTGCGTAGTGCCGCTCCAACCGTTTAAAATGCGGACTTTGACGCTTGTTCCAGAGATATTCCATCATGTCGCGCAGCAGATCGTTGCCGCTCATTTCGCTGATTAACAGATGAAATTGTTTATCTTGCTCCAGAAACGCGGCGTCATTTTCATTAAACTGCTGCAATTCTGCTGTCAACGCCAGCAAGGCGGCGCGCTGTTGTGCGGTGCCATGACGCGCTGCAAAGGCAGCTAACATCCCTTCAAAGGCTTCACGCGCCTGAAGCAGGTCGTGCAGACTGAAGCTTTCTGTTTCTCTGATGTCATTTTTTACGCCGCTCTGCGGCAGCGCTTGCGCCACATAAATGCCATTTCCGGTACGAATATCCACCCAGCCCGTCATTTCCAAAACAATTAAGGCTTCGCGTACCGATGAGCGACTCACACCAAGTTGCTTCGCCAGCTCACGTTCCGCAGGCAATAATCCGCCCGGCACAAATTCGCCCTTTTTAATGCTGTCCATAATCGCGTTAGCGATTTGACGATATAAACGTTCTGCTTTCAGTACAGGTAGCGCCATCTCTTTCTCCTTTGCGTGCGCAGAAGACCGACGTGTCGCAGCGCTCACATTTTTTCATGCTGCGATCCCGATCACGGCCTTTTATAACGCACTATCTTACTCTTGGTCCAGCGGCCTGACCACTGGGCCAAATCACAAAGGGAGTGAAAATGGAACACACTTGGCGTTGGTATGGCCCGAACGATCCGGTTTCTCTGGATGATGCACGTCAGGCGGGTGCAACAGGCATTGTGACCGCGCTGCATCACATTGCGAATGGCGAAGTCTGGCCGGTGGAAGAGATCAAAGCGCGTCAGGCGTTACTGGCGGAAAAAGGCTTGATCTGGTCGGTGGTCGAAAGCATTCCGGTGCACGAATCCATTAAAACCCAGCGCGGCGATTATGCGCGTTACATCGCTAACTATCAGCAATCGATCCGCAACCTGGCGACCTGTGGCATTGATACGGTGTGCTACAACTTCATGCCGGTACTCGACTGGACGCGAACCGATCTGGCGTGGGAATTGCCCGATGGCGCAAAAGCCCTGCGCTTTGATGCGGATGCTTTTGCCGCCTTTGAACTGTTTCTGCTGCAACGTCCCGGTGCCGAAAAAGATTACAGTGCTGAAGAGCAGCAAGCTGCTGCTAACCGCTTCGCCGCCATGAGCGAAGAGGAAAAAACCACGCTGGTACGTAATATTATTGCCGGTTTGCCAGGCGCCGAAGAGGGTTATACGCTGGAACAGTTCCAGGCGCAGCTGGCGCAATATGACGGTATCGATAAAGCCAAACTGCGTGAACACATGGCGACTTTCCTGCGTGCCATCGTGCCGGTGGCGGAAGAAGTGGGTATTAAACTGGCGGTGCATCCTGATGATCCCCCGCGCCCTATTCTCGGTTTGCCGCGCATTATTTCGACGCAGGAGGATATGCAATGGCTCAAAGAAACTGTCGACAGCCTGCATAACGGCTTCTGCTTCTGCACCGGTTCATATGGCGTGCGGGCAGACAATGCGCTGGTCGAGATGGCGGAAACGTACGCTGACCGCATCAACTTTATCCATCTGCGCGCCACCAAGCGCGAAGAAAATCCCAACAGTTTCCATGAGGCGGCGCACCTGGCCGGTGACGTCGATATGGTCGGCGTGATCAAAGCGATTCTGACAGAAGAACAACGTCGCCGCCGGGCGGGGAACCAACGCGCGATTCCGATGCGTCCCGATCATGGTCATCAAATGTTAGACGATCTGCACAAGCGTACCAATCCCGGCTATTCAGCCATTGGCCGTCTGAAAGGATTAGCGGAATTGCGAGGCGTTGAAGTGGCGCTGCGCCAAACGTTTTTTCAGGATTAAAGGCCATAAAAAAGCCCCGAACAGGTTGCGCTGTTCGGGGCTTTCTTTCAGCGATTAAGGGGCTGCGTTAAATACGGTTCTATCCGTAATCGCCTGCACGTTCACGGCGTTTGGCAAAATCTTCAATTCGCTAAAGAGATTCGAGACTTCCTGCACTTTGGCAATATCGTCCGGCGTCACAGGGCGAATACCGTGGGAAATACGGGCGGTAATTTTCTGCGCATCCTGTGGTTTCAGGCGCGTTAGCTGCGCATAAACGTTGTTGTACGCTTCTGGATGGCTGATCGCCCATTTACGGGCTTTTTCGAGTCGCTGGGTGAAATCAGCAATCGCCGCACGCTTACCCGGATCGTCGAGCGATGCTTGCGTAGCAGTCACAAATGACAACGCTGTGGTAAGCCCTTTTCCATCACGCAACACGCGTCCACCCTGTTGTTCCGCAATACCTAAATAGGGATCAAACGTTGCCCAAACGCCGATTTGACCGGAGTTAAAGGCTGCACTGGCATCGGTAGGCAACACAAAACGTACCGGCACGCTGTCGCGTTTTACCCCCGCTTCATCCAACGCCTGATACAGCAAATACTGCGAGATACTGCCGCGTGCCGATGAGACCACCACTTCTTTACCCGTTAAATCTTTTACGCTGTGGATCGGCGAGTCGGCGGGAACCACCAAGCCATTTGAGCCGCCATCACCAACATTGGTGGCAATTATTTTCAGCGGCACGCCGCCGGAGGCGGCCATCAATACCGGCAGGTCGCCCGCGTAAGAGGTATCAACCGCGCCCGCCCGCTGTGCTTCAAACAAAGGTGCAGCACCCTGAAAATTCGCCCAGCGGTAGTGATAAGGCGCATCTTTCATTACGTCTGCCGCTTCCACCAGCGAGCGCAGATTGCGAGCTTGATCGCCCAACACCAGCGTCACCTTACTCAAATCCTCTGCTGCCTGCGCACTGAGATTCACACTGACTAACAGGGCGACGAGCGCCACTCTGATGATTTTCATCTTTATCCCTTACAGCGCGTTACGGTTGAGCTGGCGGATGTAGGCATCCCAATGCAGTAGATATTTTTTATTGGTAATGCTGTTCTCAAACGTCTGCGCGGCTTTCTCTGCCACCGCGTCCGGCAGAATCAGTAATTCAGCGCCCCCAGACTGCGCCGCAAGCTGCGCCTGGCACGCTCGCTCAAGGTAATAAAGGTTGTAGAAAGCTTCTTCGATGCTGCCACCGCTGGTCAGCAAGCCATGATTGCGCAGGATCAGCGCATTGAGAGAACCGAGGTCGGCGACGATGCGCTGCTGTTCATCCAGATCGAGGGCGATACCTTCGTAATCGTGGTAACCCACGCGCTGGTGAAACCGGGTACTGTGCTGAGAAATCATCAGCAAACCCTGTTTTTGTGCCGATACGCCAATTCCTGCGGCGGTGTGGGTATGCATTACCGCATGTGCATCTGGGCGCGCACGATGAATAGCACTGTGAATAACAAATCCCGCAGGGTTAATTCCCAGCCCTGTTGGGTCGTCAATAATATTGCCGTCAATATCAATCTTCACCAACGTTTCAGGCCGAATTTCATCAAACGTTTGCCCATAAGCATTGATAAGAAAGTGGGGTTGATCGCCCGGCACACGCAGCGAAAAATGGGTGTAGATGTGATCGGTCCAACGGAGTTTTGCGGCTAATACGTAGGCTTGTGAGAGCTTAACGCGTGCCTGCCATTCGGCATCGCTTACGCGCTGTTGTAAGGAAGTTGAGGTCAGAATTGCCGTGCTCATGTCCGCTCCTTGTTGCTGAATATGTGCTTGCGGTCATCGTGACACAGCCTTTTCACGTCAGGGAAATGCCAAAAATGGCAAAACATTGTCAATATTTGCAATGAACGGTCGATAATTGACCTTAATCAGTTTTGATCTTAATCAAAACGCTACCCTGCATCGCCCGAGGACATGCTATGCTGCGCTGACTCATTAGCACCTCCTCAATACGGATCACTTTTAGAGGATTTTGCGGTGCCGCCACTGAAACGAAAACGTGATTACGCCAGGCTCATCATTCTCCTCGCCGGCGCATTGCCATTGATTCTTGGCACTATTTTTACCGTTATCGATGCCCACCATACGGTTCGCCAGCAACAGGTGAGCGCCGCAAAAACACTTTTGTCTCAGGCCGAAAAAATGAGCGACAGCGGCTGGGATATGATCACTTCTCTGCGTAAATACCATTACCAACCTTGCAACCAAATCGAAGATAAATTACAGCTTGCAGGCACGCTAAATGCCTATTTCAGGGCCATTGGGAAGTTACAGGATGACAGGGTGGCCTGCTCATCCGCGTATGGCTTAAACCCGGGTTCGCTCAAAGAGATGATCAGGCGCGATCCGCCGGTAACAGGCCGCGCCTGGTGGAGTTTGTCGATTGCCGGCACCGCAGGCGTGCCCAATCGCCCTGCGGTGATCTTTGTGCGCCAATTGCCAGACGGTGAAGGTTTTTGGGCGGTGATTGATGGTCAATACCTGATGGACTTCATGGAGGCCATTGGTGAATCGCGCGGTTATCAGCTCTCAATGCGTTTCAACGACGGCGCGCCTATTTCTGTAGGTAAAGTTGAGACGGTGAAAAATCGTTTTTTTGATGCTCAAACCTATCAGACGACCTCATTGCGCTACCCGATTAGCGTCAATATCGTGGCACCAGGCTCTGAATTAGCCCGTGCCTGGCGTCAGGTTCTGTTTGTCTTTCTGCCGATGGCTGCCATTTTTTCAATTCTGTTGATGATCCTTACCGCTAACTGGCTGCAACGGCGGATCTCATGGCGCGATGAGATACGCCGCGCCATTAATGGCCGCCAGTTTACCGTGCATTATCAACCGGTTTACAACGACCAACTGCAGCGCTGCTCCGGTGCCGAAGCATTAATGCGCTGGACGTTGCCTAACGGCACCGTGATCCGTCCCGACATTTTTATCAGCGCGGCTGAAGCCGAAGGCATGATTGTGCCGCTAACACGCCACTTAATGGAGTTGATCGCTGAGGATGTGCAGGATTGGGAAGTTGAGCCGGGTTTTCATTTAGCCATTAACGTGGCCGCTGAACATTTACAGCATCCTGAATTCGTCAGCGATATGCTGCAATTTGTCGAAAAAGTGAAGCATCAACAATTTGTTATTACGCTGGAATTAACGGAGCGCAGTCTGATTAAAGATGGCGACGCCGTGGCGCGTAAACTTGATGCGTTGCGTGAAGTCGGCATTAAGGTCGCGATTGATGATTTTGGCACCGGTCATTGCTCGCTGAGCTATTTAATGACCTTCTCGCTCGATTATTTAAAAATTGATCGGGGTTTTATTAACGCTATTGAATCGCTGGGCGGTGAAACACCGGTACTGGACGCTATTATCAATCTCAGCTTTAAATTGCGTTTACAGGTTTTGGGTGAAGGCGTGGAAACACCGTTACAGCTTCTTTATTTGCAACAACGCGGCGTGGTGTTTATTCAGGGCTACTATTACGCTCAGCCCATGAGTAATAGCGCGCTGAAAATCTGGCTCAAAGAAAAAGGCCCATTGCCCATTCACGTTGAGGATCATGATGCGTCTGAATTGCACCCTTCTTGATGATTATCAGAATATCGCCTTATCACTGGCGGACTGGGAATCGCTGCAACCCGTTGTCACCTCGCGTAGCCTGCAACAACATATTGATGAACCCGACCAGCTGGTTGAGCAACTTGCCAACAGCGATATTTTAGTGGTGATGCGCGAACGCACAGCCATTGATGCGGCGCTAATAGCGCGTTTACCTGCGTTAAAACTGATTGTGACCTCTGGCATGCGCAATGCCGCGATCGATCTGGCTGCTTGCCGCGAGCGTGGCATTGAAGTGTGCGGCACCAGTAGCAGCAGCGCGCCGCCAATGGAGCTGACATGGGGACTTTTACTCGCACTGGCACGGCGCATTACCGACGAGAATCAGGCGCTGCGCACCAACGGTCCTTGGCAGCAATCTCTGGGCATGACGCTGCAAGGTAAAACGCTGGGATTAGTGGGTTTAGGCAAAATAGGCAGCGCGATGGCAAAAGTCGCGCAGGCGTTTGATATGAAGGTCTGTGCGTGGAGCCAGAATCTGACGGCTGAACGCGCAGCAGAATGTGGCGTAACCCAAATGCCCACGTTACAGGCGCTGCTGGCAAACAGCGATGTCGTCTCACTTCATCTGGTGCTTAGCGATCGCACGCGTAACCTACTGGACGCCAGCACGTTGGCGCAGATGAAACCGGGCGCGCTGCTGGTTAATACTTCACGTGCTGGGCTGGTTGATCAATCCGCGATGGTTGCTGCTCTCAAATCGGGGCAGCTTGCGGGAGCTGCACTGGATGTATTTGAAACTGAGCCGCTTCCTGCCGATCACCCTTTGCGCAATTTGCCTAACGTCGTGGCTACGCCGCATCTGGGTTACGTCGCTGACAGCAATTATCAGGCTTACTTTGCTCAGGCAGTAGAAAATATTGCGGCGTGGCTGGATAACAAGCCGCTGCGTTCTCTACTTAAATAGCGGCGCGCGGCGCTTCATGGCGACGCGTAACGCCACTTCAACGGAATCTTCATTCCCTGCCTGCAGCGGCGCGGCGGATTGCGCCTGAAGGCGCTGATTAATCCGCTCCAGCGTCGGCATTAATTGCCCCACCAAGCGCTGATACTCATCCAGTTGAGCGCTATTTTTGCCGGTACGGGTAGAAATGTGTAGCGCTTCGCCTAATTGCTGCAATTGTCGGATGCACTCCTTGCCCTGCCTGGTCAGCCAATCGTTTGCGCACCGAAGCAAATCATCAGGATTTTGTGCTAGCTGTTGCAGTGCTTGTTCAGCGCGATCGTCACACTGAATCCAGAACTGCGGAATCACCTTAGTAGCAGGCTTTCGTCGAGAGAGGGGCCGATAATTGATTAATTTTCTTTCTATGGTGTCAAATTGAGACAGCCAGGAGTTCTTGAAGGGCTGAAGCGATATCCGTGTCATTTATCCTCCTTACGTCATGACGCGCAGAGTATTACCGAATGTTTCAAATCTGGCAAGTTTCAATAAGCAGTCAAAATATACATTACTTTAACTTAAGATTAACCTTATTAAGCGCATTACTGGCGCTTTTCAGCGTTGCGGAAAAACCCATCAATCGTCATCAGACACCGCCATTTTTAACCCACTAGCCTGCTGTTTGTTACCCGGCCAAAACGGTCATTATCAGGTCAAACATGACAAATATCACACTAAAACGGTATACTCTGTCGCTTGAAGCGATAATTTCGACAGGAATTATTGCTTTTACCGCCAGGGGAAAAGGCACTTTTCCGGCTATGCTTAAATTTCCTCAACGCAGCGGTCTGAATGCATTTGCTCGGTTCGCGCCGTTGAGGACTTTCATGTTCCATTACAGGGTAATTCTATGAAATTGCGTAGGAAGCGTGTAAAACCAATTGGGCTTGATGATGTCACCATCATTGATGATGCCCGTTTACGTAAAGCCATCACCGCGGCATCTTTGGGCAACGCGATGGAGTGGTTTGATTTTGGTGTATACGGCTTTGTAGCCTATGCGCTGGGCAAGGTGTTCTTTCCAGATGCTTCTCCCAGTGTGCAGATGATTGCTGCGCTGGGTACTTTCTCTGTTCCTTTCTTAATTCGTCCTTTGGGCGGCTTGTTCTTCGGTAGACTGGGCGATAAATATGGTCGCCAAAAGATTCTCTCTATTACCATTATCATCATGTCGATCAGTACGTTCTGTATCGGCCTGATACCGTCTTACGCCTCAATCGGCATTTGGGCACCTATTCTGTTGCTGTTGGCAAAAATGGCACAGGGCTTCTCGGTGGGCGGTGAATATACCGGTGCATCGATTTTCGTTGCCGAATATTCGCCGGACCGCAAACGCGGCTTCATGGGCAGCTGGCTCGATTTCGGCTCCATCGCGGGCTTTGTGTTGGGTGCAGGCTTAGTGGTGCTGATCTCCGCCATTATTGGTGAAGAGAGCTTCCTTGAATGGGGCTGGCGCTTACCGTTCTTTGTGGCGTTACCGCTGGGCATCATTGGTCTCTATTTGCGTCATGCGCTGGAAGAGACGCCGGCGTTTCAGCAGCACGTTGAAAAACTGGAACAAGGCGATCGCGAAGGCCTGCGTGACGGTCCAAAAGTCTCTTTCAAAGAGATTGCCACTAAACACTGGCGCAGCCTGCTGGCATGCGTAGGGCTGGTGATTGCAACCAACGTAACCTACTACATGTTGCTCACCTACATGCCAAGTTACCTGTCGCATAACCTGCATTACTCCGAAGATCATGGCGTATTGATCATCATCGCTATCATGATTGGTATGCTGTTCGTTCAGCCCGTCATGGGAATGTTGAGCGACCGCTTCGGTCGTCGTCCCTTTATCATCATTGGCAGTATCGCGTTACTGATCTTCGCGATTCCGGCGTTCATGTTGATTAATAGCGGCGTATTAGGATTGATTTTTGCGGGTCTGCTATTGCTTGCTGTGATTCTGAATGCTTTTACCGGCGTGATGGCATCGTCGCTGCCCGCCATGTTTCCAACGCACATCCGTTACAGTGCGTTAGCCAGCGCCTTCAACATTTCGGTACTGATTGCGGGTCTGACGCCTACCTTTGCTGCCTGGCTGGTTGAAACCACCAACAATCTTTATATGCCGGCTTACTACCTGATGGTCATCGCCGTGATTGGTTTAATTACCGGTATCTACATGAAAGAGACCGCGAACAAACCACTGAAAGGCGCTACGCCTGCGGCGTCTGACCTTAATGAAGCGCGTGAAATTCTTCAGGAACATCACGATAATATCGAGCAGAAAATCGAAGATATCGATGAAGAAATTACGCGCCTCGAAGCGAAGCGTAAAAACCTGGTGCAGCAGCACCCAGACATCAACGAGTAATCTTTTCTCTCCCGCCGCCCGGCGGGAGATTTTTTTCTGTCTCTGCTCTCCGCCGCACACAAACCTTCATCCCTTGCTGCCAAAGGGAGTAAACTATCGCCACTTTTTTATACTGGTAAGCAATGAATATGTCTGATTTTTCCCTTATTCAGCGCCCTAGAAGGCTGCGCTCTAGCGCGTCAATGCGCGCAATGTTTCAAGAATCCTCTCTTAGCGTGAACGATCTGGCGTTGCCAATCTTCGTTGAGGAAGGTGTTGATGATTACAAAGCGATTCAGGCAATGCCTGGCGTGGTTCGCATTCCAGAAAAACGTCTCGCTTATGAAATCGAACGTATTGCGAAAGCGGGCATCCGCTCAGTCATGACATTTGGTATTTCTCACCACCTTGATGCCACAGGCAGCGACGCGTGGAATGAGAACGGTTTGGTGGCGCGTATGTCGCGTATCTGTAAAGACACCGTGCCGGAAATGATTGTTATGTCTGACACCTGTTTTTGTGAATACACCAGCCACGGTCATTGCGGCGTGCTGTGCGATCACGGCGTCGATAACGACCAAACGCTGATCAACCTGGGCAAGCAGGCGGTGGTTGCCGCAGCAGCCGGTGCTGACTTTATCGCGCCTTCAGCGGCGATGGATGGCCAGGTGCAGGCGATCCGTCAGGCACTGGATGCAGCTGGATTCACCCAAACAGCTATCATGTCTTACTCAACAAAGTTTGCTTCATCTTTCTACGGCCCGTTCCGTGAAGCTGCGGGCACGGCTCTGAAAGGCGATCGCAAGACTTATCAGATGAATCCGATGAACCGCCGCGAAGCGATTCGTGAGTCGCTGTTGGATGCCGCAGAAGGCGCAGATTCACTGATGGTGAAACCGGCTGGCGCTTACCTCGATATCCTGCGTGATATCCGCGAGCGCACAGAGCTGCCGCTGGCTGCGTACCAGGTCAGTGGTGAATACGCGATGATCAAATTCGCTGCGCAGGCTGGTGCTATTGATGAACGTAATGTGGTACTGGAAAGCCTCGGTGCGATTAAGCGAGCCGGTGCAGACCTGATTTTCAGCTATTTTGCCCTTGATCTCGCAGAACAAAAAGTGCTCTGATCCCCTCTCTCAAAGACAGCGCACTGCATCGCTTCAGTCGCTGTCTTTTTCTTCGCCGCAAGGCAAACACCAGAACCTGGCTTCAGCTAAAAAAATAAAAGGTCTCTGTGATGAAAGCACCTAAGTTTGCTGCCGACGAGGCACAACGTTTATCGCAACTGCGTGCGTTAAATATCATGAATACACCAGCGGAAGAGCGTTTTGATCGTTTAACCCGCCTGGCTCGCCGCCTGTTTAACGTTCCTATCGCGTTAGTCAGCCTGCTGGAAGCCGATTATCAATGGTTTAAATCTTCTCAGGGATTTGACCAAACCCGTTCCCCGCGCACCACCTCATTTTGTGGCCATGCCATTCTCCGGGACGACGTTCTGGTTGTCGAAAACGCATTAGAAGATCAGCGTTTTCACGATAATCCTCTGGTCACTGGCGATCCCCACATCCGCTTTTATGCGGGATGTCCGTTGCGGGCACCGGGCGGCGCAAAACTAGGCACCCTGTGCATTATCGGTCGGGAGCCGCGTCAATTTACTGAAGATGATGAGGTGACCTTGCGCGATCTGGCCGCCATGGCTGAAGCGGAGCTGGCAGCATTTCAGACCGCAACCTGCGATGAGCTGACACAAATTACCAATCGTCGTGGTTTTATGACGCTGGGCCAGCTGGTGTTGAATGAGTGCATTATCAAGCAAAAGCCTGCTTGTCTGACTTTTCTCGATCTCGACAAGTTTAAGCAGATCAATGACACGTTAGGACACCGTGAAGGCGATCGCGCCCTCATGGATTTTGCCGATGCGATGAAAGTGGTTTTCAATCACTCTGATCTTTTCGCCCGCCTGGGCGGAGATGAGTTTGTGGTGCTATTTAATGGCCTGAAGCAACCGCAGGCAGAAGCATTGTTGCAACAGTTCTCACGCTATTTGCAGCAGCAATTTAGCCACCTTAACCGCCGATATAACCTGCAATTTTCAGCTGGCGTGGTGGAATTTGATGCAGCCCAGCCGCAGACGCTGGAACAACTGCTGCATAACAGTGATGAACAGATGTACCTGAATAAAAAGAGCAAGCAAGCGCTGATATCCGCTATTCAGGCGCCGTAGCGCCTGAACGGGTTTACCTGGCCAGATCGTCTATTAACGTCTGGTTAAACTTAGCTGGCTCTTCCATTTGCGGCGCATGTCCCATACCAGGAAGCTCAATCAATCGCGCCCCTGGAATCAGCTTCGCAACCTCTTTGCCCAACACCTTATAGTTGCCCAGCGTCGCTTTCACCGCTGGTGAGGCGATATCGCTGCCGATAGCAGTGGTGTCTGAGGTACCGATGATTAACGTAGTCGGCACGTTAATCTCTTTAAATTCGTAATACACTGGCTGGGTAAAAATCATGTCGTAAATCAGTGCTGAGTTCCAGGCGACCTTTTTATGTCCTGGCCCGCTGTTCAGCCCAGCCAGCATATCAACCCATTTGTCATATTCTGGTTTCCAGCGTCCCACATAATAGGTTTGCTGCTCATATTTTTTAATGCCTTCCGCGCTTAATTTTAACTCACGCTCATACCATTGATCGACGGTGCGATAGGGTGCGCCTTTGGCTTTCCAGTCTTCTAAGCCAATTGGATTCACTAACACCAATTTTTCCGTTTGATTGGGATACATCAGCGCATAACGTGTTGCCAGCATGCCGCCGGTTGAATGCCCAATAATGACCGCTTTTTGAACGCCCAGTTTAGTCAACAGTTGATGGGTATTTTCAGCCAACTGTTGAAAGGTGTACTGGTAATTAACGGGTTTGGTCGAGCTACAAAAACCAATTTGATCGGGGGCAATCACGCGATACCCTTTTTCACTCAGATCACGGATTGTCTCTTCCCAGGTGGCCCCGCAAAAATTCTTTCCGTGCATTAGCACTACAGTTTTCCCGTTGGCATTTTGCTGCGGCTTTACATCCATATAGCCCATGCTAAGCGATTGCTGTTGTGATGAAAAATTGAAGTGCTGCAACGTATAGGGGTAGGTAAAGCCTTCAAGCTGCTCGCCATAAACATTGGCGGCAAGGGCAGGTGCGGCGCTGAGTAAGGTCAGCGAGGTGAGCAAAGCGGCAAGCGGTTTCTTCAACACGTATGTCGGGCCCATCCGAATTTCTCCATGCGATAAAAAGAGCACTAAGCCTGGCACGACCCACCTGAAAATGTATTGATACGCCGTGCTATGTGGTTAATTCAGATTCAACCGTCATTTAACCCGGCGATGCCCTTGAATAGATAAATTATTTTGGAATAAGCAAATTAATTGCATCATCTAATTCCTCTATTCCTTCAGAATTTATAACATCCAAACAACAAAAGCCCTTAAAAAATCACCATTTCAAAGACCGGTCTTATATCTAAAAAATAAAAATTCATTTCCTGATAAATCTTTACTAAAGCAGCGTGTAGAGAAAGATAAATTATTCTAAACTTCCCGCATCTTAAATGAGGTGGCTTATGAACGAGAATAAATACAATGAAGGTGTGATTATCTCCATCACTGAATGGATTAATAACAATCTCAATCAGCGCTTGAGTATTAATGACATTGCCGAGAAATCCGGTTATTCCAAATGGTATTTACAAAAACTGTTTGCGCGTTATCACCATGAAACGCTGGCACGCTATATTCGCAAGCGGAAATTAGCCGCCTGCGTGCATGATTTAAAAAACAGTAACGCGCCGATTATTAGTCTGGCCGTGAAATACCATTTTGAAAGCCAGCAATCTTTTACTCGCTCGTTTAAACAGGTTATGGGATGCACACCGAGCGTATGCCGTAAACGACAGCTGAATGCAGAAACACAGGCGCAACTGGAGAAAAGTCATAACCCTTGTGCGCTCTGCTTTCACTCGACTAAGCAAGAGATTATGCGCTGCGGGTCATCACAACGCATGGCACTCGCTTCCACGCGACACCTTATTCCGTCGCGCTACGTTTCCTGATTAAGATTCGTCAGGCTGATAATATTGCACACCAATCTGAATACGCTCGCGACCATTGGCAACGCGATGACGATTGGTGTCGCGCAATGAATAAACGCAACCACAATACTCCTGTTGATAAAAGTGTTCGCGCTTGCTGATTTCAATCATGCGCGCTGCACCTCCGCCTTTACGCCAGTTAAATTCCCAGTAACTCAGATCGGGATAATGCGCCGCGGCGCGCACGCCACAATCATTAATTTGCTGCATATCCTTCCAGCGCGAAATCCCCAGCGAACTGGTGATCACCGGAAAACCATTTTCATGGGCGTAAAGCGCGGTGCGTTCGAAACGCATATCAAAACACATGGTACAGCGTGCGCCGCGTTCCGGTTCCCATTCCATACCGCGCGCCCGTGCAAACCAGTCATCACGATCATAATCCGCATCCACAAACGGCACGCCAAATTTTTCGGCAAACCGAATATTCTCCTGCTTGCGCAGCTCATACTCTTTAAGCGGATGAATATTTGGGTTGTAGAAATAGAGGGTATATTCGATGCCAGATGCCAGCATCGCTTCCATCACTTCGCCGGAACAGGGCGCACAGCAAGAGTGCAACAGGACTTTACGATGACCATCGGGCAGCGGCAGCGGTGATCGTTGAAAGGGTTGAGTCATAAGCACCTTCAATGTATAGCTTGAAAGCGGCAGTGTAGTTTCCGCCGCGTTATGTTGCAAAATTTCGCTTTATAAAGGCAGTAAGCCAACGTTCTTTGCGCATTTGTGCGGCAGCGCAGCTGAGCAAATCGTTGTTAACCTCTTTGTTCTCTAATGCTTTTCCTGCCGTATCACTTAAATCAACGCCGCTAAACTGACTTTTATGTGACCGGCAGTACGTCTGCATCAGCTATGTTTACATAACATTAACAATATTGACAAAGCTGAACCTTCAAGGAGAAATGCATGAGTGCCGCTCACAAAAAAACCAGCCAGAATCGTTTTACCTGGTTCGTCTGTTTCATGGCCGCATTGTCTGGCCTGCTGTTTGGATTAGATATTGGCGTGATTGCGGGAGCGCTGCCGTTTCTTTCCGACGACCTGCATATCTCTAATCACGAACAGGAATGGGTGGTCAGTTCAATGATGTTTGGCGCAGCAATCGGTGCGCTGGGTGCAGGCTGGATGTCTTCCAAGCTGGGACGCAAAAAAAGCATGCTGGCCGGCGCCACGCTTTTTGTCATCGGCTCATTGTGGTCAGCGTTTTCTCCTGATGTTGAATCGCTGGTGTGCGCCCGTGTGATGTTGGGTTTAGCAGTGGGCATTGCCTCTTACACCGCCCCCCTTTATCTGGCAGAAATCGCGCCAGAACGCGTGCGTGGCTCAATGATTTCGATGTACCAACTGATGTTAACCACTGGCATTGTCGTGGCTTATCTGTCGGATACCGCTTTTAGCTACAGCGGTAACTGGCGCGGAATGCTGGGTGTGATCGCTATTCCTGCGGTGATCTTATTCATTGGCGTGCTTTTTTTGCCCAACAGCCCACGCTGGTTGGCAGCGCATGGCCGCTTCAATGAAGCTCAACGGGTGCTAGACCGGCTGCGTAATAGCAGCGAACAAGCGAAGCAAGAGCTGGAAGAGATTCGTGAAAGTCTGCAAGTGAAACAACGCGGCTGGTCACTGTTTAAAAGCAACAGTAACTTTCGTCGTGCCGTGTGGTTGGGCATGCTGCTTCAGGTTATGCAGCAGTTCACCGGTATGAACGTAGTGATGTATTACGCGCCAAAAATATTCAATATTGCTGGCTTTTCCAGCACCAGCGAGCAGATGTGGGGCACGGTGATTGTCGGCCTGGTAAACATGCTGGCGACGTTGATTGCGATTGGCTTTGTCGACCGCTGGGGACGTAAACCGATGCTCACCACCAGTTTTCTGGTGATGGCGGTGGGTATGGGCGCGCTAGGCACGCTGCTGCACATGGGGGTTGAAACGGACTTCCGCAAATACTTCGCCATCGCCATGCTGCTGATGTTTATCGTTGGTTTTGCCATGGCGGCAGGCCCGGTGATCTGGCTACTTTGTTCTGAAATCCAGCCGCTAAAAGGCCGTGACTTTGGCATTACCGCGTCAACTACGACCAATTGGGTCGGTAATATGATTGTTGGCGCGACCTTTTTAACCCTGCTCGACAAGCTGGGCAATGCCAACACCTTCTGGTTCTATGCGGCGCTGAACCTGATGTTTATTTTACTGACGATGCTGCTGGTGCCAGAAACCAAACACGTCACGCTGGAGCACATTGAGCGCAATTTGATGAAAGGAAAAGCGCTGCGGGATATCGGGGCGTAACCGCCCCGCTTTTTCTACCATTGCAGCGTATGGCCGGCGTAGTCAACAAAGTGATGACCGCCGCGCCCGCGCCAGGTATTGAGCTGCTGGATAATACCGGCAGCACTCTCTTCCGCCGTCAGCGGCGCAGATTCACCGCCCATATCCGTTTTTACCCAGCCGGGATGTAGCGTTAGCAGCGTGCCGCGTTGTGCTTCGACTTCACCCGCCAGCGAGCGAGTCAGCATGTTTAACGCCGCCTTACTGGCAGAATAGATCGGCATCTCTGCATCTGGGTTTTCATTCAGGCTACTTAACGTTGAGGAGGTAAAGGCAAGCACGCCTTTCTCATCACTCAGTAAAGGCAGCAGTACTTCTGCGGTGCGCACCGGCGCCACCGCGTTGGTAAGGAACAGCTGAGCCAGCTCATCATCTTCGCTTTGCGCCAACTTTTGATGTGAAGGGCCAAAGATGCCCGCATTAATCAGGATCAGGTCAAACCGTTGCTCACCAAGCTGCGCCGCGAACGCGCTTACTGCCTGCGGCTGCGTCATATCCAGCCGATGCCAGTCACTCTTCGCAACATGGCCCGCCGCAGGAATTTCACTGCGGTAAGTGGCTGTCACATTCCAGTTTTGAGCTGAAAATGCTTGAACAACTGCCAAGCCGATACCGCGTGACGCCCCTACCACTAATGCTTTGCCTTGCTGTGCCATAACCGTTCCTCTTTTTTACGTTAACTGCCAGCTTAGCTTTTCATTCATGAGGCATTGATTCGCAAATGCGGTTTGACGGGCGCATAGCACGAGGTGTAAACACCCTATTTCATCACTCAACGATATTTATAATTTTGCAGCAGTATTAAGAGAAACAGCGGTGCAATATCAGGGATAATTATCCAGCCAGGATTCTATCCTGGCTTATTTTTAAAAAGGATCGGTGCGATTACCTTCACCTAAATCACGCTGCATGATAACGGTGTCAAGCCAGCGGCCATGTTTAAATCCTACCGACTCTAGTGTGCCAATAAGCTTATATCCGCTGGCATAATGCACATTGAGCGAGCCTTGATTAGCGCTGTCGCCCACCACCGCCAGCAGTTGACGAAAACCTTTCTGTTCCGCCCAGCTAATAGCGCACTCCAGCAGCGCACGGCCTGCGCCACGCTTGTGAAAATCGACGTTGATGTAGATGGAATCTTCGAGGGTGAAACGGTAGGCAAAGCGTTCTCGATAACGGCCAAGGTAACAGTAGCCTTTTACCTCGCCGTCATGAATGACCACCAACCACAGCAAGCCTGCTTGCTGAATTTTCCTCAGCCGATTAAGCATCTCAGCTTCGCTGGGCGGTTCGGTTTCAAACGTTGCCGTGCCATGCAGCACATGCCAGGCATAAATTTTTTGTATTGCAGGAATATGGTGTTCTTCTGCCTGAATAATTTCCATCTCGACGACCCCCTTAGCGGCTTTTTTCACAGCCTACTCCTGTTGCGATTAAGAGAGGAGCGTCGTCGTGATAAGAAAAATTTATAACTCTTCTGGTGACTCTTCTGACTGCGGACTTTTGGTCACCGCTTGCGGATCGCCATAGGCCAAAGCGCTGGCGCTGGCCGGATCGAACAGGGAAAGGCTCTCTATCTGATCAACCATAAGCACTTTACGAAAGGCCATGGCATTTTTAGGTTCAGATTCCAGCGTAATATCATGCTCCGCGTACCATTTGCTGTAGTTGTGTTCGACCGCTAATTTCAGCGTTTTGCTGTCACGGTAGCCGCTGAGCATCGGGATCAAGACGATATTGGCCGTGCTTTCATATTCAAACGTGGCGGCGTGTATCATGCCAATATAGATACGACGTGATTTTAAGGTAATCCAGGCCAGTTCACCCTCTTCCATACATTGAAACAGCAACTGCTCAACGCCGTTAGAACGGGACAACTTCTGGTAAAGATCTTTGCGTCCCGGCGCATTGAGACGTGCGCTGCCGGACCAGTTGGAACGATAGAGGCAAAACAGTATCGCGAATGCCAGCATCACCACGACCGGCGCCTGGATGCCGAGGAAACTCCAGTTCATGAACTCGATTTGCCATTTTAAATGCACGCCGGGGATTTCCTGCAGTGCATTCGCAATCGCTGAGATACCTAACAGCACGATCCAAATAATACCGGTGGCAAACACGCCCTGTAATACGAAGATGCAGCCGTAAAGCGCGACCAGGAAGTAAACATCCCAACCCGATGATCGCCGAATTTTAAAGCGGCTAGAGAGATCGCGGCTGGTGTACCAATACCCGCTGACCATCAACACCATAAAGATTGCCGTACCCATGTCACACTCCTTTTAAAGCGTTCACATGGCGAGCGAAATCTTCGCGTACCTCATCACTGGTGACGTTAACCGACGCGTTGCCATCCTCATCAATGATGATGCGATCACCATCAGCGATGGATTCGTTGATGTCCTGGCGTGACATGAGTTGAATGAATTTTTCTGGGCTGGAAAAAACGGAAAGAACATATCTAAACATATTTCTCACTTCATTTGGCTTAAAGTGAAAGTATGTGACCGGATACCCATTCCTGCCATTTTATTAAGGGTAAAAGTTCCTAAATTCAAATGATTAACCAAGCGGCTGGCACTTAGTTGAGGGAATACTGAGGCTTACGTAGCACTGTTATGCAGCGCGCTCTTTGTCGTGCAAAATATGTTTTGCCTTGCCGAGGATAATTTCCCCGGCGACGGAGAAACAGCGGGGATTAACGCCCCTTCTTTTTACGTCCCGGCTGGTTAAAACGCTTACGCGATGCAGCATTGCTCTCCGCTTTTTCTGCGATTTTAGGGCGGTTAACGCCCGGCTTTTTAGCCGCGCCTGACTTAGCCTGCGTTTTCTTCGCCGGTTTGGCTTCTGAAGAGGAGTTTTCAATCAGTTTAAACAACGCAATCAGCTCATCGTCATTTAAATCGCGCCATTCACCCAGCGGCAGCCCTTTAAGATTGACGTTCATGATACGCGTGCGTTCAAGCTTGGTGACTTCATAACCAAAGTGTTCACACATCCGACGAATCTGTCGATTAAGCCCCTGTACCAGCGTAATGCGAAACACAAAAGGCGCTTCTTTCTTCACTTTGCATTTTTTTGTCACCGTTCCCAGCATCGGCACGCCCGCACCCAAACCGTGAATAAATTCATCGGTTATCGGCTTGTTGACGGTAACCAGATACTCTTTTTCGTGATCGTTGCCGGCTCGCAGGATTTTGTTGACCAGATCGCCATGGTTGGTCAGGAAAATCAGCCCTTGCGAATCTTTATCCAGACGACCAATCGGAAAGACGCGTTTGCTGTGGTTAACGAAATCAACAATATTGTCTCGTTCACCCTCTTCCGTCGTGCTGACGATTCCCACCGGTTTATTCAGCGCAATCAGTACTAAGTCCTCTTCGTCGCGCGGCTCAATAAGCTGACCATTGACTTTCACCACATCCCCGGCTGTGACCTGATCGCCGATTGCGGCTCGCTTGCCGTTAATAAAAACATTTCCCTGTTCGATATAACGATCGGCATCGCGACGAGAACAGATACCGCTCTCGCTAATGTATTTGTTAAGACGAATGGATGAGTTGATCAGCATGATGCCTCCTTAAAAATCGAACGATACATTAAAGCGCCTGCGCACATGCCCAGGCCGAGCTCCACGCCCATTGAAAGTTATAGCCACCTAACCAACCGGTTACGTCTACCACTTCGCCAATAAAAAACAGTCCAGGCACATCACGCGCTTCCATGGTTTTCGAAGAGAGTTGAGTGGTGTCCACGCCACCCAGCGTGACTTCCGCCGTACGATAGCCCTCAGTGCCGTTTGGCTGAACTCGCCATTGATGTAGCGTTTGTACCAGCTCGGCCTGCTGTTTGCTGTTGAGCTGCTTCAGGCTGGCGTCCGGCACGACCTTCATCTCTTGCAGAATTTCGACCAGACGTTTAGGCAGCAATTTTGCCAGGCTGTTTTTTACACTGAGATTGGGATGCGCCTCGCGCTGCACGTTAATAAACGCGTCCAGATCGTTGGCCGGCGATAAATTGATAGTGACGAATTCACCGGGCTGCCAGTAACTTGAAATTTGTAATACCGCCGGTCCCGACAAACCGCGATGCGTAAAGAGCATCGCCTCTTTGAACAGCGTGCCGTCCTGCGCTTCAATGGTACTGTCGATGGCGACGCCGGAAAGGGTTTGCAGCTGATCCAGCAACGGCTTGTGCAGCGTAAACGGCACCAGCGCGGCGCGAGTGGGAAAGACGCTAAGGCCGAACTGCTCAGCAATTTTATAGCCAAACGGGGTTGCGCCCAATCCTGGCATCGACAATCCGCCGCTGGCGATCACCAGCTTTTTAGCCCGCACCGTGTCGCCATTCAGTTGCAGCGTATAGCCAGATTCATCACGACTGACACTCAATACTTCCGAGCGTAGACGCAGCGTAACCTCTGCTTTTTCGCACTCTTTCACTAACAGTTCGACGATTTGCTGCGCCGAATCATCACAAAACAGCTGCCCTAAGGTCTTTTCATGCCAGGCGATGCCATGTTTGTTCACCAGATCGATGAAATCCCATTGGGTATAACGCGCCAGCGCAGACTTGCAGAAGTGAGGATTGTGCGACAGATAAGCCGCGGCTTCGGTATAGAGATTGGTGAAGTTGCAGCGGCCGCCGCCCGACATCAAAATTTTACGGCCCGGCTTCTTACCGTTATCCAGCAGCAGCACGCGACGGCCACGAAGGCCAGCCTGCGCGGCACAGAACAGGCCTGCGGCACCCGCACCAATGATGATAACGTCAAACTGTTCCACTGCTTCTTACCCACTTTATCTGAAAGGCGCAGATTGTAGTGATCTGCTCACTCCGACGCCAGCGTCAAAAATTTGCCGTAAATGTGTCATAATGTAACTGACTAATTTTTAGACCTTTTTACCCCGTTATATCGTGTAAATTACAACTTAACAGTAAATTAGGACTATATTTTCCTTTCCCATACAGCACGTTGTCGCGGATAATGCGCCGCGTTCATGTCCTCCCAAAATGGCGTAACGTTTATGCTACATCTGTTTGCTGGCCTAGACCTCAGTACCGGCCTGTTATTGGTTCTTGCCCTGCTGTTTGTATTGTTTTACGAAGCAATCAACGGTTTTCACGACACGGCCAACGCAGTTGCGACGGTCATCTATACGCGTGCCATGCGTGCCCAGCTTGCTGTGGTGATGGCGGGTGTATTCAACTTCTTTGGTGTGCTGCTCGGTGGTTTGAGCGTTGCCTATGCCATTGTTCACATGCTTCCCACCGACTTGCTGTTGAATGTCGGATCGGCTCACGGTCTCGCTATGGTGTTTTCTATGCTATTAGCGGCGATCATCTGGAACCTCGGCACCTGGTATTTAGGGTTACCGGCTTCCAGCTCCCATACCTTGATTGGTGCCATTATCGGTATCGGTCTCACCAATGCGTTGATGAATGGCACTTCGGTGGTTGATGCACTCAACATCCCGAAAGTGATCAACATCTTCCTGTCACTGATTCTGTCGCCCATCGTGGGTCTGCTGATAGCGGGTGGATTAATTTTCATTCTGCGTCGCTACTGGAGCAACACCAAGAAGCGCGCCCGGATTCATATGACGCCTGCTGACCGTGAAAAGATCGATGGCAAGAAAAAGCCGCCGTTCTGGACGCGTATCGCGCTGATTGTTTCTGCAATTGGGGTGAGTTATTCGCACGGTGCGAATGATGGTCAGAAAGGCATTGGCCTGATCATGCTGGTCCTGATTGGCGTTGCGCCTGCGGGATTCGTGGTGAATATGAATGCGTCGGGTTATGACATCACGCGTACCCGCGATGCAGTTAATCATCTCGAACAGTATTATCAGCAGCACAATGAATCGCTGACGCACATCATCCAGATGGCTCCGCCTGCGCTGCCAACCCCGGAAGAAGTGCCGTCAGGTCCGCAGCAGTTCCATTGTGATAGCGCACGTGCGCTGCAAGCCGTTCAGCGTGCGCAAAGCTTGCTGAATAACCTGCAGAGCTACGATCAGCTTTCTGTGGAACAACGCAGCCAGATGCGTCGCCTGCTGCTGTGTATCTCAGATACCGCAGATAAAGCGGCTAAGCTGCCGGAAACCACTGGCGATGACAAACGCTTCCTTAACAAGCTGAAAAGCGATCTGCTCGGCACGATTGAATATGCGCCGGTGTGGATTATTGTGGCAGTTGCGCTGGCATTAGGCATCGGCACAATGATTGGCTGGCGTCGTGTTGCGACCACAATTGGTGAAAAGATCGGTAAAAAAGGCATGACTTACGCACAAGGGATGTCCGCGCAGGTCACGGCTGCGGTTTCAATTGGTGTGGCCAGTTATACCGGCTTGCCGGTTTCCACCACGCATATCCTCTCTTCTTCTGTCGCGGGTACCATGCTGGTAGACGGCGGCGGCTTGCAGAGTCGAACCATCAAGAACATTGCCATGGCGTGGATATTCACCTTGCCTGTCTGTATTGTTCTTTCAGGCTCGCTGTACTGGATAGCGTTAAAACTGGTGTAAATCAGTTTGAATAGAGGGCGACGCAAGTCGCCCTTTTTTAATGCCAGATAGCCATCGCTATCAGGCTAATCACCACTAATCCGCACAAAGAACTGGTCAGCATAAACTGCCCACGTACCCGCTCGCAGCGACGAATAAACTCTTCATCGTGGTGATCAAGATAACGCTTAGCCCAGATATAACGTACCAGCCGGACTTGTTTGCTTGGCTGCCCATGAGAAGTGAAAAAGCCCGCGCCATCGACATATTGATAGAGCAGCGGATCGCAGCCTCGTAATACCGCCAGCAAGGCGCGCAGAGAAGAGAAATAGCGCGCCATATTCACAATACAAACCACACACAGAGCCCAAAAAAGCGCGATGGTGCTGATCATCATGTTCCCCCTCCCGGCTGGAGCCGCGGAGACGCTTGCAGCGGAATAACGCTAAATACGCCCCACAGAAATTGCCAACCACTGAATGAACCAGACTGCGATGTTGTTCTGACAAGCTCGGGCGCTCAGTACCATACGTGAGTAACCGTCATTTTCAGTGTAGGAGAAATGTTTCATTTTTTTCCAGCGATGATTTTCGTTCGGCGCGAGCAAAAATAGCGGACCTTTGATCTTATTCACAACCGTAGCGGCCGCGGAAGCATTTGTTAACATTCGCAGCTATACTCAACGGTAAAACAATATGACGCCTGCCTCGCAGGCAAACACTTTGGTGGCGCTCATCGCCCGTTCGCGCAAAGGATTTCGCCCAGCTGTGACGCGGCAGGAATACCGGTTGCCATCCTTAATCTCGTGGAAGGAGTTATATCATGGCTTATAAACATATCCTGATTGCAGTAGATCTTTCTCCCGAAAGCCAACTGTTAGTGGATAAAGCCGTTTCGTTGGCTCGCCCTTATGATGCAAAAATTTCTCTGATTCACGTAGACGTGAATTACTCCGATCTCTACACCGGTTTGATTGACGTAAATCTTGGCGATATGCAAAAGCGTATTTCTCAGGAGACGCACCAGGCATTAAGAGGCTTATCTGACTCGGCGGGTTATCCAATCAGCGAAACCCTGAGCGGCAGCGGCGATCTTGCCCAAGTGCTGGTAGACGCAATCAAAAAATATGATGTGGATATGGTGGTCTGCGGTCATCATCAAGATTTCTGGAGCAAACTGATGTCCTCAGCGCGTCAGCTCATCAACACCGTTCATATCGACATGCTGATCGTGCCGTTGCGCGATGAAGAAGACGAATAACGCGTTTTTTTCGCCTAAAAAAGCCGGTTGAATAACCGGCTTTTTTTATGCTTATTTTGCCAAGGGCGGATAGATATCGAAGCGATGGCTTTTTGTCACCACCGCCGATTGCGTCTCAATATTTGCCAGCGGCGGTGCGTAATCGGGTCGTTTCACCACGATGCGCTTTTTCGCTAAGCGCCGCGCCGGTTCCAGCAACGCGTCAGCATCCTCATCGGCACCCACCAGGGACTGAAATACCCGCATCTCTTTCTTCACCATGGCGCTTTTCTGGCGATGCGGATACATCGGATCGAGATAGACTACGTCAGGTTGTGGCGATATCTCGCTTAATGCCTGGGCGCTGGACGCATGGATCAACGTCAACCTTTCACGTAGCCAACCCCCGATTTCGGCATCCTGATAGCCGCGCTGTAAACCATCTTCTAACAGCGCTGCCACCACCGGATGACGCTCAAGCATCCGCACCCGGCAACCTAACGCTGCCAGCACAAAGGCATCACGTCCCAGACCGGCTGTTGCATCAACCACATCAGGCAAGTATCCGCCTTTAATGCCCACCGCTTTCGCTACCGCTTCACCGCGTCCGCCGCCAAAACGGCGACGATGCGCCATCGCACCGGAGACGAAATCGACAAAAATGCCGCCCAGCTTCGGTTCATCGCGCTTACGCAACTCAAGATGCGTAGGCGTTTGTACCAGCGCCAGCGGTGCATCGTCGTCATGCTCCAGCTGCCAGCGCTGCGCTAAAAGTGATAAGGCGCCGTCTCCGGCGCCTGATTCATCGATCAAACAGATTTTCACGTAACGACTTATCCCTGAATGCCGTAATGTTCCAGCATCGCATCCAGCTGCGGCTCACGTCCACGGAAGCGTTTAAACAGCTCCATCGGCTCTTCAGAGCCGCCGCGCGTCAGGATGTTATCAAGGAAGGATTGACCGGTTTCGCGGTTAAAAATCCCCTCTTCCTCGAAGCGTGAATAGGCATCTGCGGCCAGTACATCTGCCCACAAATAGCTGTAATAACCTGCTGCGTAACCGCCGGCAAAGATATGGCTGAACGCGTGCGGGAATCGGCCCCATTCTGGGCTTGGCACCACGGCAACCCGGCTTTTCACTTCGCGCAGGGTTTCCAGAATTTGTGCACCTTTCTCTGGATTGAATTCCGTGTGCAAGCGGAAATCGAACAGGCCAAACTCCAGCTGACGCAGGATAAACAGCGCCGCCTGATAGTTCTTCGCCGCCAGCATTTTATCCAGCAATTCTTTTGGCAGCGGTTCGCCGGTTTCAAAGTGACCCGAAATAAACGCCAGCGCATCCGGTTCCCAGCACCAGTTTTCCATAAACTGACTCGGCAGCTCGACCGCATCCCAAGGCACACCGTTGATACCTGCCACGCCGGGGGTTTCCACGCGCGTGAGCATATGGTGCAAGCCATGACCAAATTCATGGAACAGCGTGATCACTTCATCGTGCGTGAACAGCGCAGGTTTCCCTTTCACCGGGCGATTGAAGTTACAGGTGAGATACGCCACCGGTTTTTGCAGATTACCATCCGCTTTACGCATCTGGCCGACGCAATCGTCCATCCATGCCCCGCCGCGTTTGTGCTCGCGCGCATACAGGTCAAGGTAGAAGCTGCCGCGCAGCTCGCCGGTTTCATCAAACAGGTCGAAGAAACGCACGTCTGGATGATAAACATCAACATCGGTACGCTCTTTAGCGGTAATGCCGTAAATCCGTTTTACCACTTCAAACAAGCCCGCAACCGCGCGTGATTCTGGGAAGTAAGGACGCAGTTGCTCATCGCTGATGGTATAAAGATGCTGCTTCTGTTTTTCGCCGTAGTAAGTGAGATCCCAAGGATTCAGGCTTTCAACGCCATGCTCTTTTTCAGCAAAGGCGCGCAGCTGTTGCAGCTCTTTTTCACCCTGTGGACGAGCGCGTTTTGCCAAATCATTCAGGAAGTCGATCACCTGCGATGGGCTTTCCGCCATTTTGGTGGCCAGTGATTTGTGGGCAAAGGAATCAAAGCCCAGCAGCTGAGCCAGCTCATGGCGCAGCGCCAATTCTTCTGCCATGATCGGACCGTTGTCCCACTTACCGGCGTTCGGACCTTGATCAGACGCACGCGTTGAGTAAGCGCGATACATCTCTTCACGCAGTGCAGCGTTATCGCAATAGGTCATCACCGGCAAATAGCTTGGGATATCCAGCGTCAGCAACCAGCCCTCTTGCTCTTTCGCTTCGGCTTGAGCTTTGGCCGCTGCCATTGCGCTTTCCGGCATACCGGCAAGCTCGCTTTCATCGGTGATCAGCTTGCTCCAGCCCATGGTGGCATCGAGCACGTTGTTGCTATAGGCAGAACCCAACTCAGAGAGGCGCGCGGCGATTTCGCCATAACGTTTCTGCTTCTCTTTATCCAGACCAATACCGGAGAGTTCAAAATCACGCAGCGCGTTATCGACCGCTTTTTTCTGTGCTAAATCCAGTGCCGCGTAATTTTCGCCCTCTTTTAGATTGCGATACGCCTGATACAAACCTTCATGCTGTCCTACCCATGTGCTGTATTCAGAGAGCAGCGGCAGCGTTTGTTCATACGCCTGACGCAGCTCCGGGCTGTTTTTCACTGAGTTAAGGTGGCTAACCGGCGAGAAGATGCGGCCAAGACGATCATCGGTTTCCGCCAGCGGCTGAACAAGATTATCCCAGGTGTAAGGTGCGCCTTGCGCCACGACTTTTTCCACCATGGCACGACAGTCGGTCAACACCTCGGTAACGGCGGGAACCACATGTTCAGGTTGGATGGCAGAAAATGGCGGCAGATCAAAAGAAGTGAGTAACGGATTGGTCATAGCGCAGTCCTTTATCGATGTATGAGGCGCGACAGGTCGCGCAATGCAATCAAAGTAACATGCGGTTAAGTGTAGCGAAAATCAATGGCAGCTATGATGAGGCGCGGAAGAAACGGACAGCGACGAGGCGCAAGGCATAAAAAGCGTCTTGCTACGCAAGCACAATTCACACATCTGGAACGGGTAACGCGACATCACCCGATTGTTGAGTCACCGCTAACCGAATCTTTAATTTGCAGATATTTATTGGTTTGTGCGCCGGATTTCTGGAATTCAGCCACGTCGTACAGGTCGAAAGGGCCATAAAATGACTAAACTTAAGCTGCAAGCGCTGTTGAATAGCGCGAAACGTCAGCAATTGTTCGCATCTGACGTTATAATCCAGCGCACTCGCTGTATCCCTTTTTAGCTGCAACCTCGGAAATCCCATTTTTTATGCTGAGTTATCGCCACAGTTTTCACGCCGGCAACCATGCTGATGTGCTGAAACACACCGTACAAAGCCTGATCATCACCGCCCTTAAAGAGAAAGAAAAACCGTTTTTCTATCTCGATACGCATGCGGGTGCAGGACGTTATCAATTGAGCGGTGAGCACGCTGAGCGCACCGGCGAATACCTGGAAGGGATTTCGCGTATCTGGCAACAGCCAGACGCACCCGAGCTGTTGCAACCTTATTTCGATGCCATTAAATCGCTTAATCGTGGCGATACCTTGCGTTATTACCCCGGTTCGCCGCTGATTGCCCGTCATTTGCTGCGTGAAGATGACAAACTGCAACTGACCGAACTGCATTCCAGCGATTACCCGCTGCTGCGTAACGAGTTTGGCAAAGATAGCCGCGCCCGCGTAGAACGCGCCGACGGTTATCAGCAGTTAAAGGCCAAGCTGCCGCCGCCTTCACGTCGTGGCTTGATTCTGATCGATCCGCCGTATGAGATGAAAAGTGATTATCAGGCGGTAGTAAAAGGTATTCAGGAAGGCCACAAACGCTTTAACACTGGCGTCTTTGCGCTGTGGTATCCAGTGGTTATGCGTCAGCAGATCAAACACATGATGCGTGATTTCGAAGCGACCGGCATTCGCAATATTTTGCAGATTGAACTGGCGGTGCGTCCTGACAGCGCTCAACGTGGCATGACAGCATCGGGCATGATTGTGATCAATCCACCATGGAAACTGGCTGGCCAAATGAACACGTTGCTGCCTTGGCTGCATAAAAAGTTGGTTCCTGCTGGCACCGGTCATTTCAGCGTGACGCAGGTCGTACCCGAGTAACGCATAACGCTGCCGCGATGTTAACGTCGCGGCAAATGTCATCTGTAGGCTTCTGTCATGTGGTTAGTTCTGGCTGGCGCGCTGATTTCACTGGCGCAGGCAAAACGCCTGGCGCTGCTGCTGCTGACGCTCTCCCTTTTGCTGGGACTCTATCAGGGTCTATTGAGCTGGCCAGCCGGCGTATTGATTTTACTTTCGGCAAGCCTCGTCGGGCTGCGTTTACGTTACCCAGCCAATCCTCAACTGCAAAGCAGCACCGAAGCGCTGTTAGTCTTCATCTGTATTGGGCTGTTTCTGCATCTTTTCCCCGGATTTCATCAGCCGCCGCACGTCGAACCGGTGAGAGCAGGCCCGCAAAGCATGCCTTTTAGCTTCTCGTTCAATTTTGATAAAGCATTAATTCCTTTTCTGCTGCTAGCCTGCACGCCCACGCTGTTCAACACTGCCGCCCATCCGCCACGGCATAACATCGTTTGGTTTGCCTTGGTGGCTGCTATTCCCCTGCTGCTTTGTTTGGCGGTGATGCTGGGTGGATTAGGATTTGAACCGCATTTTCCCGCGTGGATTTGGGCGTTCATGTTGGCCAATCTGTTTTTCGTGGCGCTGGCTGAAGAAGCTTTTTTTCGCGGTTATTTGCAGCACCGCTTGCGCCAGCGATTAGGCGGAGGCAAAGCCTTGTGGATAACGTCACTGCTGTTTGGATTGGTACATTTTCCAGGCGGTGTATTGCTGGTGATTTTTGCCACGCTCGCCGGGATAATTTACGGCCTTGCGTGGCACTGGAGCGGCCGCTTGTGGATCGCAACCGCATGCCACTTCACCCTCAATATGACGCATCTGCTATTTTTTACTTACCCTGCGCTGCAGCATTAAAAGGTGAAGACCGCCAAATCATGCGCTATCTCAGTCGCCGGAAAAATGGTCTGACATTCTGCCAGCAGGCGCGCCATATCCTGCGGCAGGTAGCGTGAGCTAAAGTGCGTGGCAATCAAACGCTTAGCCCCTGCGTCTTTCGCCGCTTGTGCTGCCTGAAGCGTGGTTGAATGCCCACGTCCGTTTGCCTTTTCAATCATCGCGGCTTCAAGCGTGGTTTCATGCACCATCAAATCAACATCCGCCGCGAGCTGAAGCGCAACCTCAGTCGGTGCAGTGTCGCCAAATATCGCCAGCGTTTTGCCTTTGGTCGCGGGCCCCAAATAGTGTGCGCCATTAATCACGCGGCCATCTTCCAGCGTCACTTTTTGGCCCAGCTTCAGCTGTTGATACCACGGCCCGCGCGGCACACCTTCCGCTTTCAGACGCGGCGCATCCAGAAAACCCGGTTTATCGTACTGTTCAATGCGATAACCAAAGCATTCAATGACGTGATTCAACGGCCAGGCCGTCACCCGAAATTCGCCATCATCCAAAACCGTTCCGGCTTCAATCTCAATAATGTCCAGCGGATAGCTGGTAAAAGATCCGCTCAGTGACAGCGCAGTTTCAATGAAGGTTTTAATGCCTTTTGGCCCATAAACGGTAAAAGGATCAAGCAGTCCCGCCATTGAGCGGCTGGTTAATAAACCCGGCAGGCCAAAGATGTGATCGCCGTGCAGGTGCGTAATAAAAATCTTATCCAATCTGCCCGGTTTCAGCGCAGTGCGCATGAATTGAAGCTGGGTACCTTCACCACAGTCGAAGAGCCAGGTTTCGCCGCGAATTGAGCGGGTAAAAGCGATAGAGGTTACGTTGCGTTGCAGGCTGGGCGCACCGCCGCCGGTACCAAGAAAAGTAAGGTGCATGCTATGCTTCCCTGTAATGTGTGGAAAAAATTCGACCCTATTACAATCATAGGCGCAAACTTTGCGTCATTTCGACCCGCAGCGTTACACTCTATGCCAATTTTTCTTGCAACCAGATGGATACTGCAATGACCCGACATTTTGACTATCTCGCCATTGGCGGCGGCAGCGGCGGCATCGCTTCAATTAACCGTGCGGCGATGCATGGACAAAAATGCGCCCTGATCGAAGCCAAAGAATTGGGCGGCACCTGCGTCAACGTAGGTTGCGTGCCGAAGAAAATAATGTGGCACGCTGCGCAAATCGCTGAAGCTATCCATCTTTATGGCCCCGATTACGGCTTCGATACCACGGTAAACCGCTTCGATTGGGCGACCCTGGTGAAAAATCGCAGCGCCTATATTGATCGTATTCACACCTCCTACGACAACGTGCTGGGCAAAAACCAGGTTGAAGTGATCAGAGGTTTTGCCCGCTTCGTTGATGCGAACACAGTGGAAGTCAACGGTGAAACCATCACCGCCGATCACATCTTAATCGCGACCGGCGGCCGTCCAAGCCATCCTCGCATTCCGGGTGCGGAATATGGCATCGATTCCGACGGTTTCTTTGAACTCGACGCGTTGCCAAAGCGCACTGCGGTCATCGGTGCCGGTTATATCGCCGTTGAGCTGGCGGGCGTGGTGAATGCGCTGGGTTCGGAAACGCATCTGTTCGTGCGTCAACATGCGCCGCTGCGCACCTTTGATCCGCTGATCACCGAAACGCTGGTTGAAGTCATGAACACCGAAGGCCCAACACTGCACACCCATTCCATCCCTAAAGCTGTGATTAAAAATAGTGATGGCAGCCTGACGCTGCAGTTAGAAAATGGCAGCGAGCAAACGGTTGATTGTCTGGTTTGGGCTATTGGCCGCGAACCAGCTAACGATGTGTTGAACATTGAAGCCGCAGGCGTGGAACTGGACGAAAAAGGCTATATCAAGGTTGATAAGTTCCAGAACACCAACGTGCCAGGCGTTTACGCCGTGGGCGATAACACGGGCGCAGTCGAGCTGACTCCCGTGGCCGTCGCCGCTGGCCGTCGTCTTTCCGAGCGCTTGTTCAACAACAAGCCGGACGAGCATCTGGATTACAGCAACATCCCAACCGTGGTATTCAGCCATCCACCGATTGGCACTGTAGGTTTAACCGAGCCACAAGCGCGTGAGCAATATGGCGACGATCAGGTGAAAGTCTATAAATCGGCCTTTACCGCGATGTATACCGCCGTGACGCAGCATCGCCAACCCTGCCGCATGAAGCTGGTTTGTGTCGGCGCTGAAGAGAAGATTGTCGGCATTCACGGAATCGGATTTGGTATGGACGAGATGCTGCAAGGCTTCGCCGTGGCGCTGAAAATGGGCGCGACCAAAAAAGATTTTGATAATACCGTCGCGATTCACCCAACGGCTTCGGAAGAGTTTGTGACAATGCGCTAATAGCCGCCATTGATTACACATTTATTTCTCATCAGAATCCTACATGTTGAATGTAGGATTTTTTTTGGCAATCTACTTAGGATCGGCAATTCATCCTTTATATGAACCCTGAGTTTTAAAAGAATAAAAAAGGCTCAATATTGAGCCTTTTACGATCATACCAACCCTATAAGATGCTTGGTTCATAATAAAAGGGTTAACTCTCTCTCTATAAGAACCTCGCGCTATCCACTTTATACGCAACTGACTTGTGCGCTTTCAATGCCGTTAATCATGCCGGTGGCCTTAAGGCTGCTTATTGATGCGGTGAAAGCCAACTATCAGCCCTGGCGCGCTGGCGCGTTGTGCACCAGCGTGTAAGCGTAATCAACGCCCATGCCATAAGCACCGCTGTGTTCACGAACCAGATCCATCACCGCGTCATAGGTCTCTTTACGTGACCAGTCGCGTTGATATTCAAGCAGCACCTGCTGCCAGGTGACAGGAATCGCACCCGCCTGCACCATACGCTGTACTGAGCGTTCGTGTGCATCAACGCTGGTGCCGCCCGACGTATCGGTGACCACGTAGACTTCAAAGCCTTCGTTCAGTGCCATCAACGCCGGGAATGTCAGACAAACTTCCGTCCACAGCGCGGAAATCACCAGTTTTTTGCGGCCCGTTTTTTTCACGGCTTCGACGAATTTGGCATCTTCCCACGAGTTCATCGAGGTGCGTTCAATCGGTTTAATCTCCGGGTGAACCGCCAGCAGTTCAGGCCAGATATAACCGCTGAAGCTTTCGGTCTCAACGGAGGTATAAATCGTCGGCACGTTAAAAATCTTGCCCGCCTTGGCGAGGGCGACAGTGTTATTTTTAAGCTGCTGACGATCAATATTGGCGACGCCGAAAGCCATTTGCGGCTGATGGTCGATGAAGATCAGGGTAGAGTTTTGTGGGTCGAGCAGGTCAAGTTTAGACATGATTATTTCCTCTCAGAAGCCGTTGATTAGGTTGTTGTGCTGTTGGAATAAACTTTACGGCGACAGGCGCATAAGAGATAACGGAATGCATTTGATAACTTGTTCAAAGAATTTATAGAAGCTTGTTAAGAAAGCATTTTTCTGGAGAAAATAGCGAATTCAGGCATGAAAAAAGGCGGTTTTATGCCGCCTTATTAACTTTTTTTGTGGGTGCAGCGCTGCACCGGTTCGGTGCAGATTAACTTAGTCGATCCAGCCAGCCTACATAGGCTTGATCCCACAGTGCGGCAGGCGTTCCTGCTTTACCTAAACCAAAACCGTGTCCGCCTTTACTGATTTGAATCAGCTCAACCGGGACACGATTACGCCGACAGGTATCGCGCATAAGTTCCGTATTGAAAGGGTTTGAGGTGTGATCGTCCTCGGCCTGCGCCAGGAACGTGGGCGGATAGCTGCGTGTAACGTAATTTTGCACCGACCAGTTAGCTTCATCTTGCGGCGTGGCGTTTTTCCCCACCAACATTAAGTAGGTTGTGGTGTGCTGATACGGCGCTTCCAGCGTAATCACGGGGTAGATCAGACCTACGCTATCCACTTTCGGCACCACTTCATCCAGAGGATCCTGCGGAGCATAAGAGTCATATTCTGGGCGCGCGGCCGCCATTCCCAACAGATGCCCACCCGCAGAGAAGCCCAGCACATGCACCTTGCGCTCAAAAGAGCGCACCAAGCGAATGGCGCGTTGCGCATCCTGTAGCGGCGCTAAATGCCCGGCTTGCCATTTTTCCTGCGGCAGGCGGTAGCTCAGCACATACGCGGTATAGCCATGGGCGTTTAGCCAGCGCGCCACCGGCCAGGCTTCACGCCCCATTCCAATCCAACGATAGCCGCCACCGGCAGCAATTATTACCGCCTCGCCGTTGGGATTTTCAGGCTTAAACCGTTGAATTGACGGGCTAACAATGTTCGACCATGAACCCGTTTTATTGATATGCAGCTCGCCGGACGGTCCGCCACCGCCGGGCGGATCGTCCGGCCAGAGGGGAATAATGTCGTCTCGAGCAAACAATTTGCCAGTGGTCATAGAAAGCGCAAGGGCTCCCGTGCCGAGAATAAAGTGTCGACGCGTAATCATGATGCCTGTATTTCAATGCTCAAATGATCAGCAAACCGTTGCGGTTCACTGAGGAGTGATTATGTGATGCAAGTCCAGTGCCAAATGCTGGCGATTATGTACGCAACTTTGCCTTAAAATCCATAAAAAAACGCGCCAGTCAGGCGCGTTTATTCGTTAATCAAGCTGAACTAATCTTCTTGCTGAAACTGCGTCATGACAGTCTGTTCACACTGCTGTTCATTGGCACGTAATTTAGCGCGTTCTTCATCGCCCAGTTGCAGCCAGGCACTGGCCACTTCATTGGCGGTATCTTCATCAAACTCGGGCTGATTCATGGCTGAAGGTGACTGGCTTTGCGCGACATACGTCTTCATTTTTTCAACGTATTGATCAGCGCTGGAAACCGCGTGCTCGCTGCTAACAATGTGACACAGCTGGCTGGCATACACATTTTGTTCGCCTTCGTTGGCTGCCAGCGCACTGCCGGAAACCAGCATGCCCAGCAGCAGTAGTTGAGTAGCTTTCATTACTGACTCCTGTTTTTTTAAATTAAGCAAAAACGTTAGTTACGATGTCGTGCTTCAAGGCGTTTCTGCCGCCAATTCAACAGCGGTGTCACCGTTACACCGTGAACCACAATGCTGCTTACCACCAGCGTCAACGCCATATTCACCATCATTTCGGCCTGCGCACCTTCCATGCCATGCACCCAGGCAAAAGCGATATAGTTAAGACTACCGATGCCGCGAATACCCAGCCAACCTATCAGCAAGCGCTGCGCTGTGGGAATGCCGGCTCCGATAGTTACCAGCCACACCGCGACCGGCCGTACTACAACAAACAGTAGCAGGCCAAGCATCACACCGTTGAGATTCCAGTGATACGCCAGCGTTACGCCCAGCACCACCATCATCAACGCAGCCAATAAACGTTCAATAGTATCGCCGAATGACAACGCATCGCCTACGACCAAACCCACCGATTTCACCATGCCGTTGTCATCGTGCTCCATGCGTTTATTGGGATTTACCAAGGCTTCCGCTGGCATCACGCGCTCATCATCGGTCATATCATCCGTTTGATAGCGTTTGAACACCCCCAGCTCGGCACGACGTAAGCCTACGCCGGCAGCAAACGCAGCGAGAAAGCCAGACGCACCCAGCCATTGTGTCAACGCATAACTCAGGGCGATCAGCGCCAGCGCAAGAAAATCATTGGGTGCGACATTACCATGCGCACTACGTAAATTGGTTGCCAGCGAGCCGATCAATCGCCCAAGCACAAAGCCAATCAGCAAACCACCGCCAATCGCCCAAAGCACCTCAGTCGCGCCCCAATGTGTCAGCAGCGCGACGTTCAGGCTTTTACCGTTAAACAGCGCCAACGCCAAAACCAGCAACGGCAATGCCGAGCCATCATTCATGCCAGCTTCACTTGAGATTGCGACACGCAGTGAATCATCGTCACGCGCATCGTTAACAGAAATCAGACTCGCCAGCACCGGATCGGTGGGTGCGACAATTGCGCCAAACGCCAGCGACAGCGGCCAGTCAAAACCAATTATCCAGTGCACCAGCGCAGTCATTGCGGCAACAGTGAGCAGCATAGCCGGGAACGCCAGCCTGACGCCAGTACGCCAGCTGCGCGCTTTTAACGGCAAACGCAATTTTAACCCAGTGATGAACAGCGACGCTGCCATGGTGATTTCAGTGATGTGCGCTACCAGCTCGGAATGGCGGATAATGTCAATTTGCAGGACGTTAAAAACCCACGGGCCGCATAACACGCCTGCAACCAGAAAAAGTCCAAATGAGGTCACTGGCCCACGGTGTATCCAACCGGCAGCCAGTGACATAAGCAGTAGCAGACAGCCGGTTGCGGCTGTCCAGGCGAGAAAATCCATAACGCTCCAATTATTTCCAGATTATCTTTAATCCTGGCACATCTTTTGAAAATGAGGTGAGCGTCATGGCAAGCACAATATAATCAGTTTTTAAGATGGCGACTGGCAAAGCGCACCGCCAAACTCGCTGCTCCGGCTAACGTGGATAACGCCACCACGCCGTTCCAACCCCAATGCGCCAGCGCCAGGCTTCCCAAGGCTGCCCCGCTTGCCATCCCAATAAAGACCACGGTAAACAGCAAGGCATTCAGGCGGCTACGCGCTTCCGGGGCAAGGCCATAAACCAATGTTTGGTGCGCGACCAGGGTGGCCTGCACGCCCAAATCAAAACCGACGGTACTGATGATGATCAATGCTAGCTGAGCAGGCATCGGCAGCAGCGGCAGTAAAAACATCAAGGCGAAAGAAACGGTCACTAACGCTGCGCCCACTTGGGTAACGCGTGCCGGGCCGATGCGGTCGGCTACGCTGCCTGCCAGCGGCGCAGCCAATGCGCCCGCCGCGCCGGCCAAACCAAATGCACCCGCAACGGCGCTGTCGAAATGAAACCGCTCGCTAAGCATGATCGCTAACGTTGACCAAAAGGCGCTGAAACCCACCGATAACAATCCTTGCGCTAACGCTGCACGGCGCAATGTTTGATGCTGACGCCAGAGATGCACCAACGACAGCAGTAAACGTGGATAGCTCACCGATGTGCCCGGCGTAAAGCGTGGCAGCACGCGCCACAGCGCCAGGCTAATGAAAAGCACCGCCAGCGCAGCGATCATATACATGGTGCGCCAGCCGAAATATTCCGCCACTACGCCGCTCACTACGCGTGACAGCAAAATCCCCACCAGCAAACCCGTCATGACGGTGCCAACTGTTTTGCCGCGGCTGCGCTCTGGTGCTAACGCTGCAGAAGCGGGAACGATATCCTGCGCCACAGTGGCGGTTAATCCGGTAGCAAAGCTGGCAACCAGCAGCGCACTCAGACCACCCGAAAATCCACACAGCAGCAGCGCCGCCATTAACAGCAGCCCTTTGATTAATATAATGGTGCGGCGATCGTGTCGGTCGCCGAGCGGTGCCAGCAGTAAAATGCCCAACGCATAACCCGCCTGCGTCAGCATCGGTACCATGCCCACCGCGCCAACGCCCACGTTGAATTGCTTGCTGATGATATCCAGCATGGGCTGGCTGTAGTAAATCGACGCCACGCTTAAACCCGCGCCTGCTGCGAGTGTAAAAACCAACGGGCCCGGAAGGGCTTCGGCCTGGTCGCTATTGATGCTGTTAACTGCTGACATAATCTCTTCCTATAAATTCATTTCGCACATTAAAGCGCATTGCGGCTATACGCGGTAGACTGCTTAAAAGCAAAACCGTTATGCGTGAGGCGTATGAGCAACCCTATCAGCAGTGATCGCATTGAGCTAATGCAAACTTTTATCCGCATTGTTGAGAGCGGCAGTCTGTCAGCCGCAGCGCAACAACTTGGCACTACGCAGCCGACCATTAGCCGTCGCTTGCAGACGCTGGAGCAGCGGCTCGGCCTGAAACTGATTATGCGCACTACCCATGCGCTGAAACTCACCGATGATGGTGAACGTTGCTATGCGCAAGCGCGGCAGCTGCTGGCAACCTGGTATGCGCTTGAAGACGATTTGACGCGTGCCAGCGACGATCCGGTAGGAACATTGCGCGTGCGTGCGCCGCATGCGTTTGGTCAAGATCAGCTGATCGCCCCGCTGCTCGACTACCTGCGGCGTTATCCACGCCTGGATGTCGAGTGGATGTTAAACGATCGCACGCCCGATTTTATGGCAGAGAACGTGGACTGCGCGATTCAGGTCGGTGCACCGACAGACACCTCGCTGGTGGCGATTTTACTGGCTGAAGTTCCGCGCATTGTAGTGGCATCGCCAGACGTATTGGCACAGCACGCTCCTGTCGAACAGGTTGAACAATTGTGTGATTTGCCTTGGCTGGCGCTGACCAGTTTTTATCGTAATGAAGTGGCATTGCAGCGAGTTCAGGATGGACAGCCCGTGAATCTGGCTATTACGCCAAGGTTGAGCAGCGACAGCTTATATGCGGTGCGCAAAGCGGCCTTAGCAGGAATGGGTGCAGCGATCGTGTCGGCTTGGGTAGTGCAGGAGGATTTGGCTGCTGGACGGCTCATTCAACTGACGCCGGAATGGCAAGCACCGCCGCTGCCCATTTGGCTAACTTATCCGTGGGCAAGTTATTACCCGGCAAGGCTAACCCAGTTTTTTGCAATGATTAAAGATGTAATGCCTACGCTGGCAGGTACAAGGCCAGCATCACGTTAGGTTTGGAAGGTGCGCGTAGGTTTGGAAGGTGCGCGTAGGTTTGGAAGGTGCGCGTAGATTTGGAAGGTGCGCGTAGGTTTGGAAGGTGCGCGTAGATTTGGAAGGTGCGCGCTGTCCCCCATCCCAGCCTTCCCCCGCAGCGCGGGGGAAGGAGACGCTGCCACATGCTGGTATTGAGCTGACATACAGCAGCGTCTTCCTCCCCCATTTATGGGGGAGGACCGAGGTGGGGGACAAACGACTTCCTCTGCGCGCTATCCCCCATCCCGGCCTTCCCCCGCGACGCGGGGGAAGGAGACGCTGCCACATGCTGGTATAGATCGGACATATTGCAGCGTCTTCCTCCCCCATGTATGGGGGAGGATTGAGGTGGGGGACAAACGACTTCCTCTGCGCGCTGTCCCCCATCCCGGCCTTCCCCCGCAGCGCGGAGGAAGGAGACGCTGCCACATGCTGGTATTGAGCTGACATATTGCAGCGTCTTCCTCCCCCATTTATGGGGGAGGACCGAGGTGCGGACAAACGACTCATCTGCGCGCTATCCCCCATCCCGGCCTTCCCCCGCAGCGCGGGGGAAGGAGACGCTGCCGCATGCGGGTATTGAGCTGACATACAACAGCGTCTTCCTCCCCCATACATGGGGGAGGATTGAGGTGGGGGACAAACAACTTCCTCTGCGCGCTATCCCCCATCCCGGCCTTCCCCCGCGACGCGGGGGAAGGAGACGCTGCCGCATGCTGGTATTGAAGTGGCACGAACCCTGGCCACCGCTTAATTTCCTAGTAATCTTTCTTTTGGTTACGCGACATATTGTCCAGCCAGCCCATCACAAACGCAGACAGCACAAAGGTCAGGTGAATAATCACGTACCACATCAGCTTGTCATTAGCGACATTGCGCGCTTCCATAAACACGCGCAGCAAATGGATAGACGAGATCGCCACAATCGAGGCCGCAACCTTGTTTTTTAACGAGCCAGAATCCATCTTGCCCAGCCAGCTCAGCTTCTCTTTGTCTTCATCAATGTCGAGTTTAGAAACAAAGTTTTCATAGCCCGACAGCATCACCATTACCAACAACCCTCCCACCAGCGCCATGTCGACCAACGACAGCAGGATTAAAATCAGATCGTTTTCCGCCACGCTGAAAATGTTGGGCAACAGGTGAACAATCTCCTGAAAAAATTTGATGGTTAGCGCCAGCAATCCCAGCGAAAGTCCAATGTAAACCGGAGCCAACAACCAGCGGGATGCATACATCAGGTTTTCGGTAAAACGTTCCATAATTTCCCAATAATGATCAAATAAGCTGGGCAGTATAACCGAGGAACTGTGAAGTTATTTCAGTGCCTCTTCAGAAATTTCCGGCACGGGCGGCAGCGGCAATGATAAGCGAAATGATGCGCCACCCTTTGGACGATTCTCTGCCCAAATCTGCCCGCCGTGGCTTTCAATAATGGTTTTGCAGATAGCTAAACCCAGGCCCACACCCGGCACCGCCGATTCCTTATTCCCGCGCGCAAACTTATCAAAGATACGGGTTAACTCTGCCTCGGCAATGCCCGGCCCGCCGTCCCAAATTGCCAGTTCCAGCCGGTCTTTTTCCTGCCACGCCTTGATGCCGCGAGGTGCGCCGTGACCCGCATATTTCAGGCTGTTTTCAATCAAATTGGTCAACACCCGCTCAAGCAGCGTGCTGTCGCCTTTGATCAGTACCATCTCTGGCGGTAACTCCAGCTGAATATGTTGCCCTTTCAGCGAGGCAGCCATGCTGCTGAGGGCGCCGCCAATCACCTCTTCCAGCGCCAGCCACTCTTCACGTAAATTCAAACCGCCCGATTGGATACGCGCCATATCCAACATATTGCTCACCAGCCGAATCGTGCTCAACGTCTGTTCGCGAATCTGGCTGGCCTGCTGCACATATTTTTCATCTTCGCTGGCGAGATCGAGCATCAACATTTCCGCCTGCCCAAACAGCACCGTCAGCGGCGTGCGCAAATCGTGGGATAGCGCCGAAAGCAGTGCATTCCTCAACTGTTCACGTTCTGCTGACAAGCGCGACGCTGCTTCACTCTGCGAAAGTGCTATACGCTCTAATGCGTTAGCGATCAGCACGGTAAAGGTTTCGACCAACCGCTGCTGCTCAGGAATCATCAACTGGCGCAGGTTTTGTGGCTCAACCACCAGCAAACCGCGACACAGCGCACCACTTTTGAGCGGCAGGATTTGATAAGGCACGGCGGACAAGGTGTCAGTGCCCGCGCCTGCGGGTTGGCCTTTGCTGAAGCTCCACTTGGCGATAGCGCGATCCGGTTCGTTGGCGGGTAGCGCATCACCAATAGACTGTAACTCACCCTGCTCATCCGGCAGCAGCAGCAGACTGTGCGCCTGTAACGTAACGTCAATTACCCGCTGGCTGGTCGCAGCGATATCCTGCGGCGTTAATGCGCTGCTCAGCGATTTCGCCATTTCATACAGATAGCGCGCCCGCTGTTCGCGGTAACGTGCAACCCGCGCCTGATAGCGCACGCCAGCGGTGAGATTCCCGACAATCACCCCCACCGCCAGCATCACCGCAAAGGTCACCAAATATTGCAAATCGGAAACCGCAACCGTGCCGGTCGGCGCGACAAAAAACAGATCGAAAGCGAGAATGTTCAAAATGGTCGCAATGACCGAAGGCAAGCGTCCATAACGCAGCGCGACGATCACCACCGCCAGCAAGTAGATCATCACGCTGTTAGCGGGATCGAAACCGATCAGCAACGTTTGCCCCACCGCCGTCACCAGCACGCACAACACCAGCGCCATAAAGCAGCCACGCAGGTGCAACCGCCATTTATCGTTGCTAATGCGTCCCTCCGCCAGTGGATGCGGCGCATCCTTTACCGGCTCATTCAGCGCCACTACCAATAAATCGACATCCGGGCCGAGCTGACCCAGACGCTCGGCAAAGCTATCGCGTCGCCAGCGGCGTACCGGACGGCGACCCATTACAATTTTGCCAAGATTGTGTTCGCGTGCGTAACGCAGCACCGCCTGGGCTTCATCAGGATCGGAGAGCGTAGCGGTTTCTGCGCCCAACTCCTGCGCCAGTTGCAAGGTGCGGAGAATGGCACGACGGCGGGCTTCTGGCAGGCGATTCAGCCGCGGCGTCTCAACGTAAACCGCATGCCATTCGCTGCCCAACCTGGCGGCGAGCCGCGCCGCGCTGCGCACTAATTTTTCGCTGCCACTGTCGTCGCCGATGCACAGCAAAATGGCGTCACGCGTATGCCATACGCGATCGCTGCCTTGACGGTCGCGCCAGGCACGCATCTGGTCATCAACACGATCGGCGGTGCGGCGTAGCGCCAACTCACGCAGTGCAAACAAGTTACCTTTGCGGAAGAAATTTTCGATGGCGCGTTCAGCGCGCTCACCCATGTAAACCTTGCCCTCTTTCAGCCGCTGGCGCAGGTCATCCGGCGGCAAATCGACCAATACCACTTCATCGGCGCTGTCGAAAAAGGGATCGGGCACGGTTTCGCGCACCTGAATGCCGGTCACGCCGCCAACAACATCGTTGAGGCTTTCAAGGTGCTGAACGTTGACGGTGGTGAGTACGTCAATGCCCGCCTCCAGCAACTCTTCAATATCCTGCCAGCGCTTTGGATGACGTGACCCCTGCACATTGGTGTGCGCCAGTTCGTCCATCAGGATGACCGCAGGATGGCGTGCCAGCGCAGCATCAAGATCGAACTCGGCATGGCGCGAACGCCCCGTCGCGCGGCGTGGCAACAGCGCCAGACCTTCCAGCAGCTGCGCCGTCTCAGGCCGTTCATGGGTTTCTACCACGCCGACCAATACATCCAACTCTTGCGCCCGCATGCGCTGCGCCTCTTGCAGCATGGCGTAAGTTTTCCCGACGCCCGCGCAGGCACCAAAATAGATTTTCAGCTTGCCGCGATGGCTGTCGCTGTTTTCCTGCAGCAGCGCATCGGGATTGGGCCGCAAAGGCTCGTCGTTCATAGCGTCCTTATTAAGGGTTTGCTGGCATCGCATCCAGCGCCATATTCAGCTGTAATACGTTCACCGTCGCTTCGCCGCTGAAGGTCAAAAACGGACGACGCGCCTGTTGTGTAATCAGCGCCTGCACCTGTTCTAACGGCAGCTGGCGCGCAGCGGCAATGCGCGGCGCTTGCCATTGCGCGGCCGCAGGCGAAATATCGGGATCGAGGCCGCTGCCCGACGCGGTAACTAATTCAACCGGCACCGCTTTTGGCGCGAGCGGATTGGCTGCCCGCAACGCAGCAACGCGCTCAGCCACCAGGTTATCCAGCGCCGGATTGCTGCCCGCCAGATTGCTGCCGCTGGAAGCCAGCGGATTGTAAGGCGCATCGCCGCTTGCCGACGGGCGACCCCAAAAGCGATCTGGCTGGGTAAAGTTCTGGCCAATCAGCGCCGAACCGCGCACCACACCTTTTTCCTCTAATAATGAACCGTTGGCCTGAGCGGGAAAAAGCCATTGCGCCAGGCCGGTGGTGAGCAAAGGATAAACCACGCCGGTGACAACGGTAAGCAGCAACAACAGTAAAATCGCAGGACGTAACTGACTCATTTTTTTCTCCTCAGGCCACGCCAAACAGCACCAAGATGAGGTCGATGGCTTTGATACCGACAAACGGCACCAGCAGCCCACCTAATCCGTAGATCAACAGGTTACGACGCAATAATGCCGCCGCACTCAGGGGACGATAACTCACGCCTTTTAGCGCCAGCGGGATCAGGAACACAATCACCAGCGCGTTAAATATCACCGCCGAGAGAATGGCCGAGTTAGGGGAATGCAGCTGCATCACGTTGAGCGTATTGAGCTGCGGATACGTGGCGGCAAATGCCGCCGGAATGATGGCAAAATATTTGGCTACGTCGTTGGCGATGCTGAAGGTCGTCAGCGAACCGCGCGTCATCAGCATCTGTTTACCGATGTGCACTACTTCCAGCAGCTTGGTGGGATTAGAATCGAGATCCACCATGTTGCCCGCCTCTTTTGCGGCCTGGGTTCCCGAGTTCATCGCCACCGCAACGTCAGCCTGTGCCAACGCAGGCGCATCGTTGGTGCCGTCGCCTGTCATCGCCACCAGGCGGCCTTCAGCCTGATATTGACGGATCAGCGCCAGCTTGGCTTCCGGTGTTGCCTCCGACAAAAAGTCATCCACGCCCGCTTCCGCAGCAATCGCCGCCGCCGTCAGTGGATTGTCGCCCGTGATCATCACCGTTTTAATGCCCATTTTGCGCAGCTCGGCAAAACGCTCTTTAATCCCGCCTTTAACGATATCTTTCAGCGCCACTACGCCTAACACGTTCGCGCCTTCTGCCACCACCAGCGGCGTACCGCCGGTGCGCGCCACCTCTTCAACTCGCGCATTCACTTCAGCCGGAAAATGACCATTACTGGCTTCAATGTGACGACGTACTGCGTCCACTGCACCTTTACGAATCAAGCGATCCTGCACGTTCACGCCGCTCATGCGGGTTTGCGCCGAGAAGGGAATAAAACTCGCGCCCATGCTGCTAAGGTCGCGTTCGCGCAGATTAAACTTCTGCTTGGCGAGCACCACGATGCTGCGCCCTTCGGGGGTTTCATCCGCCAGCGAGGCGAGCTGCGCCGCATCTGCCAGTTGCTCTTCGCTGACGCCCGGTGCCGGTAAAAATTGCGTGGCCTGACGATTACCCAGCGTGATGGTGCCGGTTTTATCCAGCATCAACACATCGACGTCACCCGCCGCTTCCACCGCCCGCCCGCTGGTTGCAATCACGTTTGCGGCTAACATGCGGCTCATTCCCGCCACGCCAATCGCAGAAAGCAGGCCACCAATGGTGGTCGGAATCAAACAGACCAGCAGCGCCACCAGCACCGTAACGCTAACCGGCGTACCGCCCCACGCGGAAAAGGGCCACAGCGTCACCGTTGCCAACAAAAAGACGAGGGTGAGCGACACCAGCAAAATAGTCAGCGCGATCTCGTTAGGCGTTTTACGACGTTTCGCGCCTTCAACCATGGCAATCATGCGGTCTAAAAAGGTTTCGCCCGGATTTGCGCTGCAACTGATTACCAGCCAATCGGAAAGAATGCGCGTGCCACCCGTCACCGACGCAAAGTCGCCACCCGACTCACGTATCACCGGTGCCGATTCGCCGGTGATGGCGCTTTCATCCACCGATGCGCCACCTTCCAGCACTTCACCGTCACAGGGAATGATGTCGCCCGCTTCCACTAACACCACATCGCCTTTACGCAGCTGATCGGCCGCGACCTGCTGCCAGCTTGCGCCGTAGCGCACCTCGGCGAGTTTTTTAGCGAAGCTGGTTTTCTTCACGCCTTTTAAGCTACTGGCTTGCGCCTTGCTGCGCCCTTCCGCTAGCGCCTCTGCCATGTTGGCGAACAGCACGGTAAACCACAGCCAAATCGCGATCGCGCCGGTAAAGCTGGCGCTGCCGCTAGTTTTCCCCGCCAGCATCGCCAACGTTAAGAGGCTGGTCAGTACGCTGCCGAGGTAAACCACAAACATCACCGGATTACGAAATTGCACGCGCGGATCGAGCTTTTTCATGGCATCGAGCACCGCAACGCGCAGCAGCGCTGCATCAAACAGCGCTTGTTGTTGACGACTCATGATGTTTTCACCTGAAGATTAAGATGCTCAGCGATCGGGCCTAAAGCCAGAGCAGGAATGAAAGTCAGTGCACCCACCAGCAGCACGGTGCCAATCAGCAGCGAAATAAATAACGGGCCGTGTGTCGGCAGAGTGCCGTTGCCAACCGGCTGCACTTTTTTCACCGCCATCGCACCGGCAATCGCCATCACTGGAATGATGATGCCAAAGCGTCCCAGCAACATGCAGCTTGCCAGCAGCAGATTCCAGAAAGGGGTGTTAGCACTTAGACCCGCAAAGGCGCTGCCGTTGTTGTTCGCCGCCGATGAAACGGCATACAGCACTTCGCTGAAGCCATGAATGCCGGGATTTAACATGCCAGCACGTCCAGCATCGGTCATCATCGCCAATGCCGTTCCGATCAGTACCAGCGCAGGCGTGACTAAAATCGCCAGCGCGGTCATTTTCATTTCCCACACATCGATTTTTTTGCCGAGAAATTCTGGCGTACGACCGATCATCAGGCCCGCGATAAACACCGCTAACAGCACAAACAGCAGCATGCCGTACAAACCTGCGCCCACGCCGCCAAACACCACTTCACCCAACTGCATCAACCACATCGGCACCATGCCGCCCAACGCGGTAAAGGAATCGTGCATGGCATTCACCGCCCCGCAGGAAGCCGCAGTGGTGATCACCGCAAACAGGCTGGAGTTGAGAATGCCAAAGCGCGTCTCTTTGCCTTCCATATTCATCGCGCTGTCAGCGCCTAATGCGATGAAATGCGGATTACCCTTGACCTCAGCCCACATCACAACACTCACCGCGACCACAAACATTAGCGTCATCGCCCACAGCAGCATGTTGCCCTGACGCCGATCTTTGACGCTTTCACCAAAGGCAAAGCAGAGCGCGGCGGGGATCAAAAAGATGCTGAGCATCTGCACCAGATTGGTTAATGCGTTGGGGTTTTCAAAGGGATGAGCGGAGTTAACGTTAAAGAAGCCACCGCCGTTAGTGCCGAGCATTTTGATCGCTTCCTGCGATGCCACCGGCCCCATCGCCAGCGTTTGCTGTGCCCCCTCCAGCGTAGTGATGCTGTGATAGGGTAAAAAGTTCTGGATGCTGCCCTGGCTGACAAAAAACAGCGCCATCAGCAGGCTAATTGGCAGCAGGATATACAGCGTAATGCGTGTGAGATCGCGCCAGGCGTTGCCTAAAGTTTCAAGCGAACGACTGGCGAAGCCGCGGATCAGCGCAAACGCCACCGCGATGCCGGTGGCTGCCGACAGGAAGTTTTGTACCGTTAATCCCACCATCTGACTGAAATAACTCAGCGTGCTTTCGCCACCATAAGATTGCCAGTTAGTGTTGGTGACAAAGCTCACGGCGGTATTCAGCGCCAGATGCCAACTCAGGCTCGGCAACTGCTGCGGGTTAAGCGGCAATTCGCCTTGTAGCAATAAAATGGCCAGCAACAGCAGCAAACCAAGGGCATTAAACAGCAGAATCGCCAGCAGATAATGCGGCCAGCGCATGCCAGGCTGCTCCGTTCCCAACAGACGCCACAACGGGCGTTCCAGCCCGGCAAACAGCGGCTTGTCAGCCACGAAACGTGCCAGCCCACGTCCCAGTGGCTGCGCCAGTACCATGAGCAGCAGCACATAAACGGCGATCAGTAAAAATGCATTGGCCGCCATTAGAACGCCTCCGCATTGAGCAAGGCATAAACTAAATAGCCCAGCAATAACACCACCAGCACAATGCCGGTTATTACGTCCACGCTCACAGTCACCTCCAGAGAATTGGATTTGCTGATTAGCTTGCGCTGAGGCGTATAAAGAAGGTGTTAAAATGCGTGGCGTGGGTGTAAATAAAGTATAAAAATGGCGATAAATTAGGCGTTTTATGTGGGTTATGCAGGCTGCATTAATAGGCGGCGCTTAAGCCGCATGCAACGCCCAAATACGGTTGAGATCGACGTTTATCCATAAATTGCTCTCTTCTGCACTAACAATACTATCAGTACAAAAGCTGTCACCGAGATCGACTATTTCAGGCTTCATTTCGCGCTGGGCATGCAGCGACCAGAATACGTGAACACAAGGACGCAACAGGGATTTTTCGCCTGCCTTTACCACCAGCGCAACCCGGCCCGATGCCAGACGCACCAGCGATCCCACCGGATAAATGCCAATAGTGCGCACAAAACTATTGAGCAGGTGGCTGTCAAAATGACCGCGCCAGCTCAGCATGTTGTGCATCGCTTCTGCGGGCGTCCAGCCTTTACGATAAACACGCGTCGACGTCAGTGCATCGTAAACATCGCACACCGCCGCCATGCGAGCGAACCGTGTAATCTGTTCGCCTTTCAGCCCATGTGGATAGCCATTTCCGTCATATCTTTCATGATGGTGCAGGGCAATATCCAGCAGATCTGCGTCAGCGTCAGCCTCCATTAAAATCTGTGCTCCGATAATGGGATGCTGACGCATGACGTTGAACTCTTCCTCTGTCAGCTTGGTGGGCTTATTGAGAATATCCAGCGGCACCGCCGCCTTGCCCACGTCATGCAGCAAGCCGCCCATACCCACGCGACGAAGCTGCTGTTCGTTGAGACCCAATGTTTTACCCAGTGAGATCATCAAGCCGCAGACCGCCATGGAATGCAGATAGGTGTAATCATCGTGGCTTTTTAGCCGCGCCACGCTCAGCAATGCAGAAGGTTCACGCTCAATGGATCCGGCGATTTCATCGACTAAATCGATCATAAAAGAGAGATCGAGGCTGTTACCCAGACGCGCTTCGTTGAACATCGCTAACACTTTCGGCTTGCCCTGCTGAAAGATCAGCTGCGCCTTATCCAGTTCCTGAAAAAACGGCGTGCGTGGAATAGCTTTTTTTTCTACTGCTGGCGCAAGCGGGGCCTGTACCGATTTATCGAGATCGATCCAGATCGATTGGATCCCTTCGTTACGTAAAGTGATGATCTGATGAGGATCAGTGATCAGCATTTGGTTGCGAATGCGCTTGTCTTTCATCCACCAAACGTCCAGTTTGTGGATGAACATTCCGAGCCGCAGTTCGCCAACGGCAATCAGCTTTATCACGATATCACTCCTTAATATCAGCGGGTGGTAGGGTGATATCGGCAGCTGAACAAATATTCTTCAACAGGTTTTGTGCAAACAGTGTGGTACGACGAGACGGGGATTGTGCGCGCTGTCTCCTGTCCTCTGCGCGCTGTCAAACGGCCTCATCTGCGCGCTGTCAAACGGCCTCCTCTGCGCGCTGTCAAACGGCCTCCTCTGCGCGCTGTCAAACGGCCTCCTCTGCGCGCTGTCAAACGGCCTCCTCTGCGCGCTGTCCCCCATCCCGGCCTTCCCCCGCATCGCGGGGGAAGGAGACGCTGCAACATGCAGCTTCGTCACTAACATAAAGCAGCGTCTTCCTCCCCCATGTATGGGGGAGGATTGAGGTGGGGGGCAGACGACCCCGCACTTATGAGGACTGAGGTGGGGGGCAGACGACCCCGCACTTATGGGGGGCTTTTATCAGCACGTTAAATTGCTTTAATGCCATCTTCTTTCCCCTGTTTTTCGAAGCCTTGGTGATTTTCCTGCTGCTCTTCCCCGACACGTTCGATAGGGCCCATCACAAACAGGAACAATACTGCGGCAATCACGCAGTGCGCGCCGACAAACACCAAACCGATACTGTAACTGCCGGTCAAACCCACGATGATGCCGAACAGCAGCGGCGTGGTGAAACCCGCGATATTACCGATACCGTTAAAGATTGCGCCCGCCAGGCCAACCGCTTCTTTGGGTGCGGTATCGCTAATCACGGTCCAGGTTCCTGCGCCCGCCGCCACACCTTTGCCAAAGAAAGCAAACGACATGATGGCGATAATGCCCACATTGCTGGGGATCACCGCCGCCAGAATCAAGCTGGCTGCCATCAACATACCCACGATGTAAGGCGTTTTACGCGCCCAGGAAACGCTCCAGCCTCTGGCCAGCAGTTTGTCAGAGATATAACCGCCGCTGATGCCGCCGAGGAAGCCAAACAGCGCCGGTGCAATGGTGGCTAAACCGGCATCCATGATGTTCATGCCGCGCGCCTGCACCAGATAGATAGGAAACCAGGTGATGAAGAAGTAGCTCAGCGCGATGATGCAGTACTGGCCGAGATAGGCGCACCACAACATGCGGTTGGTCAGCAGTTTTTTGAACATCGCTTTGCTCAGCGCCGGACGTTCTTTCAGTGTCTTCGCTGAGTCGATATCCACCAGCGCGCCACCCTCAACGATGTGGCGGAATTCGTTTTCCGACACGCCGGGATGATTGCGCGGTTCACGCATATAGGTTGCCCAAACAAACACCGCCAGCACGCCAATGCCGCCAAGCACAAAGAAAGGCCATTCCCAACCGTGACGTGAAACCAGCCAGGCAGAAAGCGGCGAAAAAATAGCGACAGCAAAGTACTGCGCCGAGCTAAACAGCGACGATGCACGACCGCGTTCAGCGCCAGGAAACCACATGATCACCACGCGGGCGTTGGCAGGAAAGCTGGGTGCCTCTATCAATCCCAGCAGGAAACGCAGGCCAAACATCAGTATCAGTGCACCTGTCATGCCGCTGGAAAACTCACCGACAAATCCCATCGCGATGGTGGATACCGACCAGAGCGCCAGCGTGACGCCATAGACTTTTTTAGCCCCAAAACGATCCAAAAAAAGCCCGCCGGGGATTTGGCCGATCACATATGCCCAACTGAATGCCGACAGGATCAGCCCAAGCTGGATCGCGGACAGGCCAAATTCATCTTTGATCGCCGATCCTGAGATCGACAGGATCGAACGGTCAGCATAGGCCACCACCGATAAAAACAGGATCAGACACAAAATCCAGATACGAACATGCGAGGTTTTCGTCGCGAGCTTATCTTTCAACATGAGGTGAATTCCTTAAAAAGGGGCAGCGTCCTGCCGCATAGTTTTTTCAGGAATACCGCTGAGATTCCCTTGTGAAGAAAATATAGATAGGAGCCTAACTAAAGATCATTGTGCGAATGGTGAGATTGTCGGCCATGTTTAGCGCTAATTTTGGCATCTGCCACAATGCGCAGTGCGACGCTGCACATAAGCTGAAAAAGTACGCCCTTTTTGCCGTGGAATGTGCGCCGTGTCTGAGAAATCAGCACCAGAGAACGCTATGCAGCATAAATTTTTTCAGCAAAGTGTGCACCCGCTTGCAAGAGTAAAATCAGGCAATTGTCAAAGCACACGCCGACTCGTAGGCTGCAAATGAATTCATTAAACCGTTTCCTTTATTAATGAAAAGAAAATTCCAAAAATAGCCTGCGGAGTCTGCAATGAAAAAGAAAGCGTTAGTAATGCTGTGCATGATGAGTCTCTCCGCTTCGGCGCTGGCTGAAAAAATCGGCGTATCGATGGCTTACTTTGACCAAAACTTTCTCACCATTATTCGTCAGTCGATTGATAAAGAGGCTAAAACGCAGGGGCTGGAATCGCAGTTTGAAGATGCGCGCGGTGATGTCGGTCGGCAAACCGATCAGGTACAGAGCTTTATCGGCTCAGGTGTAGACGCCATCATTGTCGATCCGGTTGATTCTGCCAGCACGCCTGCGCTCACCAAGCTGGCGCAACAGGCAAAAATTCCGCTGGTGTTTGTTAACCGTACGCCAGGCGATAAAACGCTGCCGCCGGGCGTGGTATTTGTGGGCTCTGACGAACGTGAATCGGGCGTGTTGCAGATGGAAGCGCTCGCAAAAATGGCTAACTATCGCGGCAACGTCGCCATCATGATTGGCAACCTCACCGATGCGGGCGCATTGCAGCGTACCAAAGACGTTGAGCAAGTGGTGGCGAAATACCCCAACATGAAAGTGGTGCTGAAACAAACCGCCAACTATTCACGCAGCGAAGGCATGGATTTGATGTTGAACTGGCTGTCGAACGGTGAAGATATCGACATTGTTGCGGCCAATAACGACGAAATGGCGATTGGTGCCACCATGGCCATCGCGCAGGCAAAACCGAAGAAAAACATTCTGGTCGGCGGCATTGATGCCACGCCGGATGGATTAAAATCGATGGCTAACGGCAGCATGCAGGTCACGGTATTTCAGGATGCGGTGGGACAAGGCAAGAAGTCTGTTGAGGTGGCGCAGCGTTTAATAAAAGGCGAAAAAGTGGATTCGCATCAGTGGATCCCGTTTGAGCTGGTCACTAAAGAGAACATGCAGCAGTACATCGATAAAAGTAAATAACCTGAAACCGGAGCGGCCTGTCCGCCGCTCCGGGCTTGGTTAACTATCCAGCAGCTTCGCCATCATCACCACGTCATGCCGTTTTCCGTCGCGCAGCGATGCCTGACGCCGTACGCCTTCACGCTCAAACCCAAGACGCTCATACAAGCGCAGCGCACGGTGATTATCGTGAAACACTTCCAGTTCGATGCGCGTCACGCCCAGCCAGTTTTGCGCGTAATCTATCCCGGTACGAATCAATCGCTCGCCCACGCCGCGCCCGGCAAAGGCCGGATCAACACCAATACCAAAACTGATGCAGTGGCGCGTCCGCGGCCTGTTTTCAACAAACAGGGTTAATTCGCCCACCATTTTGCCGTCAATTTCAGCAACAAAAGCGATGAATCCTTCAGCATCCATTTTCAAAAATTTCTTTTCCCAAGTCGCTACGCTCGGATACGGCAGCTGAAGCGTCCAGGGATAAACATCAGGATGGCTGTACAAACGCTGATAAGCCGCAGCATCGCTGGGTTCACGTCCACGAACGGTAATTTCCATATTTTCTCCTGTTAGACGGTGGGTTTCACTGCACCAAATTGCACTAAGCTGTAATTCTTTATCGGTTGGAAAGAGTGATTCTATGTTGTATCGCCGTTTTGAACGTTTTATCAATATTTTTCAGGATGCGCCCACCGAATCGCCGCCCTCATCAGTTTGGCCCTTTTACGCGTATTATTTGCGTCAGGTGTGGCCCAGTTTTGCGGCGCTGTTGGTGGTTGGGCTGGGATCGGCGTTGGTGGAAGTCGCGCTTTTCAGCTACCTGAGCCGCATCATCGACCTGGTCAACCATTCAACGCCCGCCAGCTTGTTCCGCGACAACTGGCAAATTCTGCTCTGGATGGGATGTGTCGCCTTGATTCTGCGACCCATCTTTATCGCGCTGCATGACATGCTGGTGCATCAAAGTATTAACCCCAGTATGACCAGTATGATCCGCTGGCAGCACCACAACTATGTGTTGCGCCAGAGCCTGAACTTCTTCCAGAACGACTTCGCTGGACGCATTGCGCAGCGCATCATGCAAACCGGCAATGCGCTCAGAGATTCATCAGTACAACTGGTGGATGCCATCTGGCACGTGCTGATCTATTCCGTAACCTCGCTGATTCTGTTCGCCGAAGCGGACTGGCGATTGATGATCCCACTGATTATCTGGATTGTTGCTTATGCCGCCTCGCTGCGCTTTTTTGTGCCACGCGTGAAAGCGCGTTCAGTGGTCTCTTCAGAAGCGCGTTCAAAATTGATGGGCACGATTGTCGATGGCTACACCAATATCACCACCATCAAACTCTTTGCCCACAGCGACCTGGAACGCAAATATGCCCGCGAAGCGATTCAGGAACAGACCAACAAAACGCAGCACGCCAGCCGCATGGTTACGAGCATGGATCTGACCTTATCAGCGTTGAATGGCCTGCTGATAGTCTCCACTTCCGGGCTGGCGCTGTGGCTGTGGAGCGAGTCGCTGATCAGCGTCGGTGCTATCGCACTGGCAACCGGTTTGGTGATCCGCCTGGTCAACATGTCCGGTTGGATCATGTGGGTGGTGAACGGCATTTTTGAAAATATCGGCATGGTGCAGGATGGCCTGAATACCATCGCCCAGCCGCTGAGCGTGCAGGATGCGCCAAAAGCCAAAAACCTTGAAGTGACACGCGGCAATATCCGCTTTGAGGATGTGCGCTTTGATTACGGTGGCGGCCGTCAGGTTATCAATCGCCTTAATCTCGACATCAAACCGGGCGAGAAGATTGGGCTGATTGGCCCGTCTGGCGCGGGCAAATCCACCCTGGTCAACCTGCTGCTGCGGCTGTATGACCTGAACGGGGGGCGCATCGTGATTGATGGCCAGAATATCGCGGAAGTTACCCAAGAAAGCTTGCGCAGCCAGATTGGTATGATCACCCAAGATACCTCACTGCTGCACCGTTCGATTCGGGAAAACCTGCTGTATGGCCGCCCCGATGCCAGCGAACAAGCGCTGCAATTGGCTATTCATCGCGCCCGCGCAGACGAATTCATTCCGCTGCTCTCTGACCCGCAAGGACGTACCGGGCTGGATGCGCAAGTTGGTGAGCGCGGCGTGAAGCTTTCTGGCGGGCAGCGTCAACGTGTGGCGATTGCGCGCGTGCTGCTGAAAGATGCGCCGATTTTGATCATGGATGAAGCCACATCGGCACTCGACTCGGAAGTCGAAGCGGCTATTCAGGAGAGCCTGGAATCGCTGATGCAGGGCAAAACAGTGATTGCTATCGCTCACCGCTTGTCGACCATCGCCAAGATGGATCGCTTAGTGGTGCTGGAGAAAGGTGAGATTGTCGAGATGGGCAGCCACCGCGAGTTGCTGGCGCAAAACGGACTGTATGCCCGCTTGTGGCAGCATCAAACCGGCGGCTTTGTCGGCACCGATTAATCACCGCGTCGATAGGGCAAGGCGTCGCGCGCCTCCTCTTCCCAGGCGCGTACGCCCTCCCTTTCTCGCTGAAGAAAATCATCCACCGCTTCACGTAATCCCGGATGCATTAAGTAATGCCACGAGTGGGTAATATGCGGCTCAAAGCCGCGCACCAGTTTATGTTCGCCTTGTGCGCCTGCATCAAAACGCTGCAATCCTTCTGCAATGGCAAAATCCATTCCCTGATAGAAACAGGTTTCAAAATGCAGCCGGTCAAATTCGGCTAAACATCCCCAATAACGTCCATACAGTGCGTGTTCATCTTTGAGGTAAAACGCCATCGCTGCGGGCTGCTGCTGAAGGTGCGCAATCACCACGCGGATATTTTCTGGCATCCGCTCCGCCAGCAAACTAAAGAAATTGCGCGTTAAATAGGGCCGCTGGCCGCGCACTGCGTAAGTGTTGGCGTAACAGGTATACACAAAATCCCACTGATCTTCACGGAGCTGATCGCCGCGATACCCGCTGAATTCAAAGCCACTCTGCGTCACCTGTTCACGCTCTTTGCGCAGCTGTTTACGCTTGCGTGACATCAACGTGTCGAGGAAATCCTGAAAGTCGCGGTAGCCGCGATTGTGCCAGTGATACTGCAAACCCCAGCGTTCAAGCCAGTTGGGCTGCTCGTGCAGCAGATGATTGGCCTGCGCATCGGTAAAATTAATGTGCGCGCCGCTCAATCCGTTTTTTAGCAGTGTTTCCGGTAAGGCTGCCAGCAATTGTGCCGCCGCGTCGGGCGCGCCAATCAGACGTGCGCCCGTGACCGGACTGAATGGAATGGCCCCAAGCCATTTTGGATAATAACGGATCCCTGCACGCTGGCTGGCATCGGCCCATGCATGATCAAATACATATTCGCCCTGCGAGTGACGCTTGCGATAGCCAGGAATAGCAGCGCGCAGCACGCCGTTTTCACGCCACAGCAGATGATCCGGTTGCCAGCCCGATTCAGCGCGCACGCTGCCGCTCTCCTCCAGACTAGACAGAAAGGCGTGGCGTAAAAAAGGTTGATCATCAGGTAACAGCGCATCCCATTCGGCGGCAGCAATCTCTGCTAACGAAGTCAGGTGAATCAGTGACATCAACAACTCCAGACAAGAACGGGCGAACCGTCAGTCAAGCAGGTTTTTGAGTAGAGGGAAAGTGTAATGGTATCAGCAGCGGCCAGACGTTATCTATTGATCGAACGGGATGGATCGTTCCGTGATGACAACGCATTGAAACTGCACCCGTTCGACGGTGCGCATTTTACCCGCTCACTGGTCATTTGGCACAGACATCACGCTAGCTGCTCGATGTGGATGTCGCGTATTTTCACTCCGTATCCGCTTAACGTATCACCGCTACTATTCTTTCCATTTTGGAAATAACGTTTACCTTTTGGACCGGATTATCACTGAACCCGCAGCGGGTTAAGCTGCTTCTTATTACCATAGAGGAGCAGAATGATGTTAGTGAACGGCAAATGGAGTGCAGAATGGCATCCGGTGCAGGCCACCGATAAGCAAGGCGGATTTGTTCGCCAGACTTCACGCTTCCGCGACAGGATCAGCAGCGATGGCTCAACGGAGTTTGCTGCCGAACCCGATCGCTATCATCTCTATGTTGCGCTGATTTGTCCGTGGGCATCACGTACATTGATTACCCGTAAACTCAAAGGGTTGGAATCACTGATTAGCGTGTCGGTGGTTGAACCGCTATTAAGTGAGCAAGGCTGGCGTTTCGGTGATTATCCGGGCGCCGATCGCGACAGCGTAAACGGCGCAGAATATCTGCACGAACTTTATACCCGCGCTGACGCTGACTTTACCGGTCGCGCCACGGTACCGGTATTGTGGGATAAAAAGACCGGCACCATTGTAAATAACGAATCCGCTGATATTGTGCGAATGCTGAACAGCGGGTTTGGCGGTTTGGCGGATAACCGCATCAATCTCTATCCTGAATGTCTACGTGAAGAGATTGACGCCCTGAACGCGCAAATCTATCCACGCCTGAATAATGGTGTCTACCGGGCGGGATTTGCCACCACGCAAATCAGCTATCAGCAAGCATGTAATGAGGTGTTTGAGCAAATGGATGAGCTGGAAACGCGCCTACAAGATGGTCGCACTTTTCTGCTTGGCGAGCGCATCACCGAGGCGGATATCCGCTTGTTTGTCACGCTGATTCGTTTTGATGCGGCCTACTTCGGGTTGTTTAAATGCAACTTGCGCCGGGTGCGTGACTATCCGTTGCTCAACCGCTACCTGAAGAGCATGCTGTCGGTGTCTGGCGTGCGCGAAACCGTCAATATTGATCATATTAAACAGGGTTATTACTCGATCAAGGCGCTGAACCCCAACGGCATTGTGCCCGCAGGCCCAGACCTGAGCGATTACGGCTTTTAAGGAATAAACATGGCAAAAGCATTGGTGATATTTTTACACGGCGTTGGCAGTAATGGTGACGATCTTGCTCCGATTGGTCAGCATTGGACTGCATTGTTACCCGATGTTGTTTTTGCCTCGCCTGACGCGCCTTATGCTTTTGAGCAGGGATTCGGCTATCAATGGTTCAGTCTGGCCGGTGTAACAGTAGAAAATCGCCCAGCCCGCGTGCGTGAAGCGCGAGCCGCATTTGATGCCCGACTAAGCGAGATCATGGCGCAAAACAATATGGCCGATCAGTGGGATAAAGTCGTGCTGGTGGGGTTTTCACAAGGCTCAATAATGGCGCTGGATGCGCTGGTAGATGGCCGTTATCCGTTGGCCGGCGTGGTGGCTTTTTCAGGTCGACTGGCTTTTGATGGCCCTCTAACGCCGCAGCCTTATACGCCAGCGATGCTGATTCACGGGCACGCCGATGACGTGATTCCGTGGAGAGAAAGCGAATCAGCAGCACGTCGGCTTAAAAGCGCCAATGTCCCGACCGAAACGCTATTTGAACCCAAAACGGGTCATTCGATTTCAGGGCAAGGCGCGATGCATGCTGCCGCTTTTATCGCCCAGTGTTTGCAGGATTAAGGCCAGTAACGATTTAATGCTCGCCACGCTTGCTGTGCCGCTTCGGCGGGCGGCAAGCGTTTGAGTTCATCGTTAAACACTTCAATGCCCACCGGGCCTTGATAACCGGCACTTTTCAGCTTATCAACGAAATGTTCAATATTGATGATGCCGTCGCCGGGCAACAGGCGTTGATGGCGCGCGGTGTCGATCAATGCCTGTTTATCCTGTGACGGTTTTTCCGCCATATCGCACAGTTGCACTTCATAGATGCGATCGGCAGGAATGCCGTCCAGCTGCGAAGCATCGCCGCCAAGGGCGCAAATGTGAAACAGATCCACCACTAAACCGATGTTGGGCTGATCGAGACGCTGCAAACGTTCCCACGCCAGCGGTAGCGTGTTATCCACGCTGCACCACGCCATTGGCTCATACATGATGCGCATTTTGTAGCGGGCGGCTTCCGACGCCATCCAGCGTAAATCGTCATCAATGCATTCGGGAAGACAATCTTCACGTGTGGTTGCCGGTGCCTGAATGGTATCGCAGCCCAGCGCCTGCGCGATCTGAATAAACTGACGTAGCTCCTCGCGTTTTTCAACGCGCAGGCCATCGGATGCGCCGGTAAAATCGCGTAACACTTGTAGATTGGTAAAACCTATTCCCTGTTGGCCCGCAAACTGCGCTAACGCCGCTGCACCCTGCTCACAAGCTTGTACATCCTCACGCCATATTTCGACCTGATCGAAACCGGCTTCTCGTGCCGCCTGCAATTTTTGCTTGGGTCCACCGTTTAACAACACCAGGTTAAGGAATTTAGGGTTGTGGCTCATCAACGTGCTCCTTAATCGTCCGGAATAATCGGTGACTTAACGTTCAGGTTCTGTTTTTACTCTTTACTGAACCTGAAACAGTATCTACCTCTTTAGGGTTAATTCAAGGGCGATTTCGCTGCCTTGCCGCGCCAGGGATTACCCCAGCACGTTGACCACGGCAAAGCCGGCAAAGGTCATCAGCAGCGAACCGATAACGTGTACTAACACGCTCGACATCGCCCAAAGGTATTTACCTGATTGTAGCAGCACGACAATTTCAGCGGAGAAGGTCGAAAACGTGGTCAAGCCGCCGCATAACCCGGTGACGATCAGCAATTTCCAGGTTGGGTCGATTTGAGGATTTTTTACGAACCACGCCAGTGCGGCACCAATGACAAACCCGCCTACCAGATTCACGATTAACGTGCCTGGCGGCAGATTAGGAAACAGCGTATTAAAACGCAGTGAAATGAGCCAGCGCAGGGCACATCCAACCGCCCCGCCTAACATCACGGCTAACAGAGATTTCAACATCAGTAATGCTCCTGTTTAGGGATACGCGCAGGATCGCGGTGGCAGGCAAAACACGCGCCTGACACATCCGCTCCTGCGTGAGGATTACGGTGTATGTCAGGCGTCATCAGCCGCGGATTAACGCCGCAAGCGGTTGGGAAAGGTGGAACGCCATCACCTTAAGGCGATGATAATACTCGCGAGATTGGCCGCTGACAACTCAGGGTTTTAAGGGGAAATAGAGCGTGAAGCGGGTTAATCCCTGCTCACTCTGAACCGCGCAGCGCCCATGATGTAACTGCATTATGCTGCGCACAATCGACAAGCCTAAACCGCTGCCGCTGGAAGAGAGATGACGTGAACTGTCGGCGCGCCAGAAGCGATCAAACAGTCTGGCTTGCCGTTCTGAAGGAATGGTTGGGCCGTGATTTTCCACGCTGATTGTTACGCCATTCGCGCCTGTTTCGCTGAACAACCGAATCACGCTGCCGCTGTCACCATAGCGCAGCGCGTTGGCGAGTAGATTGGCCAACGCACGCAGCAGCAGGTCGAGATCGGCCTGTACTTCGCCCTGTAATTCAACCCGTAACGCCATCTGACGCTCTTCCGCCAGACCTTCAAAATAGTCTGCTAAGCGTGTACCCAAACTCTCAAGATCCAGGATTTGTAGGGCAATCGCCTGGCTGGCATCTTCAGCTTTCGCCAGAAACAGCATGTTATCAATCATCTTTGCCAGTCGTTCTAGCTCTTCATAATTCGAGCCGAGCAGCGCCTGATATTCAGCGGGCGTGCGTTGCTGACGCAGCGCCACTTCGGTTTGCCCGATGAGCGTATTCACGGGTGTGCGCAGGTCGTGAGCCATATCCGCTGAGACCTGACTCAATTGCTGATAGCCCGTTTCCAGTCGCGTCAGCATTTGGTTAAACGCCGCCACCAGCGGCTGGAGTTCAAGCGGCACTTTTGTGAGTTGAATGCGGTGAGAAAGATGGCGAACATCTATCGCATCCGTTTCTGAAGCCAAATGACGTAGCCCAACCAATCCTCGGCGCAGGGAAACATGCGCGATTAACGCCACTAACAGCGTAGCCAGTAAGGTAAAGGTAATAATTTGATCACGATAGCTGGCAAGGGTTTGGGTACGTTCGGTCATCAAACGTCCGGTGACAATTTCTATTTTTCCCGGTCCGTCACGCGTGTTGGCCAGCGCGGCAGCGGCGATAAACGGCGTGCCATCTGACGACTGTAAATGATGAACAGCATTGAGCGTCAGCGGCTGTTCGGCGGACATCGGCGTGATGGCAGGCAAGGTGCGCTGGCCAGGATTGACCTCAATCAGTGGCGATTGACCGGGAAAACGCAGCATTAATAGCGACTCGGTGTTTCCCAACATGTTGGCAAACAGTCGCGGCTTTTGATGAATAAGCGCAATCGCGTCCTCATCACGCAGCAGCGTACGAATTTGATCCATGCGCGCCAGCAACGCGCCATCATCACGCACACTGATTTGCTTCGCCAGCGAGTGATACAGCGCCAGCCCCGTTAACGCCATCACTACCAGCATGGTACACGCCAGAATCAGCGACAGCCGCGTGGTGAGCGACAGCGGTTTCATGCTTCCGCCTCGCAGCGATAACCGACGCCGTGCACGGTGTGAATCAGTGGCCGGGAAAAGGGTTCATCTACTTTCTGTCGTAAGCGGCGCACCGCCACATCCACGACGTTGGTATCGCTATCAAAATTCATATCCCAGACGCGTGAAGCGATCAGCGTGCGCGTTAACACCTCGCCGGGATGCTGCATAAACAGCAGCAGCAGATTGAACTCTTTATTAGTGAGATCGATGCGCTGACCAGCACGCTCAACCCGCCGTTTAGCAATGCTAAGCCGCAGGTCGGAGAGTGTCAGAATATCGGGAAGCTTCTGCTGGGTGCCGCGTCGCAACTGCGTTCGTACCCGCGCCAGCAGCTCAGCAAACGAGAACGGTTTCACTAAATAGTCATCTGCGCCCAGCTCCAGACCTTTAATGCGATCCTCTAGCGTGCCTTTCGCCGTCAGGAAAATCACGGGCGTGTGGATCTGTTGATCCAGCGAGGCCATCACTTCCCAGCCGCTCATTTCCGGCATCATGACATCCAGTAAAATCAGATCGTAATGGTGTTCTTGTGCGCAAAACAGGCCATCCTGGCCATTTGCGGCGACATCGACAACATAACCCGCTTCCGTCAGGCCATGTCGCATGTATTCACGGGCCTTCGCCTCGTCTTCAATCACCAGAATTTTCATCGTGTTCTCCGGGAATATCTGCGGGCGCGCCGGTGGTCAGGATTTGGCGTGTTGAGCTGCTTGCTCAATTAAACTGGCGACCGCATCAGGATGTGATTCATACACCGAATGGCTGGCGCCGGCCACTTCTACTGTGTGACTGTGGGCGCGTTTGGCGTACATCCGCTCAAGATCGGGATTAATAATTTTGTCGGCTTTCGCCACCATGTACCAGCTGGGTTTGGTTTTCCATGCAGGATCAGGAATGTTGGCGGTAAACACGGCAGCAGACGTCGGCATCTGTGCATGCGCTTCAAAGTCGGCTTGTTTAGCCGTCAAATCGGCAGCAAAGTCGCTATGAAAGTGTTGCGGCGCAATCATCAAAAATCCATCCGGCGTTTTCATGAAAGGGTGCGCGCTATTAGGGAATTTTTTGCCGTTGCTGGCTTCGGTTTCCCCATTATCCAGCGCATGTGCCGCGATATAGACCAGTCCCGCCACATGTTTGTCGTTGCCCGCTTCGGTAATGATCGCGCCGCCGTAGCTGTGGCCGACCAAAATCGCCGGCCCCTCTTGCTGATCAAGCACGCGCCGTGTCGCGGCAACGTCGTCAGTAAAACCGGTTAACGGTTCCTGCACCAGCGTGACGTGATAGCCGTCGTGCGTCAGCCGATCGTAAACCGGACGCCAGCCCGAACCGCCTACAAAGGCGCCGTGGACTAATACAATATTTTTTACTGTTTCCGCCTGTGCCGCTGTTCCTGCCAGAGCACACAGCATACCTGCGGCCAGAATGATTTGCTTTTTCATGATCGTTTCCTCATTGATTTGATGTGAAGAGGATAACGAATCGGCTCTGACACAGAGGTGAGGAAGTTATGACAAAAGAATGACCGTTCGTTTCGATTATTTCGATTACATTGAAACCCAGTGTAAACATCAGGCGCTAAACAGGCGCGCCAGCGTGACTTGACGCGCTGGCACTCAGCGCTGTAATGCTGGGTACTTAATACGTTTTTCGGAGAACACCATGCGCACCCTGATTTTTGATACTGACATCGGCGTTGATGACGCATTTGCGTTGGCGTATGCAGCAAAAACCCAGCGTTTGCTCGGTATCACTACCGTGTTCGGGAATGTTGCGGTTGGGCAAGCGACAAAAAATGCTCGGCTATTTTGTGAAAAAATGGGCATTGATGTGCCGATTTATCGCGGCTGTTCACGTCCGCTGGCGCAGGCGCCCAGCGCGCCCGCTAAACTGCACGGCGAAGACGGATTGGGTGATGCCTTTGAAAACCCACACAGCGATCAGGCCACGGGCGCGGTGCAGTTCATCATTGATAGCGTGCGGGCGCAGCCGCATGACATCACGCTGGTGGCGATTGGTCCGCTGACCAATATCGCCAGCGCCATTAATCAGGCGCCTGACATCATTCCGCTGGTGAAAGAGTTGGTCATCATGGGTGGCGCGTTTGGTACAGAAGGCCATTCAGGCAACGTAACGCCCTTCAGTGAATTCAATATCTGGAAGGATCCGCACGCCGCCGATCAGGTGCTGTCATCAGCATTGCCGGTGGTTTTGATGCCGCTGGATGTTACGCACAAAGTCTTGATTCGTGAGGCAGAAGTGCATCAGCTGAATCAGCCCGTGTTAAGTGCCATCTGCCGTCCTTACCTTGCCTACAGCCTGGCAAAAGAGGGTTTTGCCGGCATGGCGCTGCATGACACGCTGACCATTTCCTGGCTCTGTTTGCCCCACGCGTTCACATTGATCGAAAGCCCGCTAAGAGTGATCACTGAAGGCATCGCCAGCGGGCAAATGGTCAGAAAACTCAGCAGGTTAGCATCACGCGAAGATGCGTTTCGCGATCTCCCTGCGCAGCGTATTGCGTTATCTGTCGATGCCGATGCGGTACGCGCGCACTTCTTCTCTACCCTTTCCGCACAGCCATCATGACTTCAAGCGGGTTAATCCTTGAGAATGGGGTTAACCCGCCAGGCTAGCGCGGTACATCAGCGGTCAAAATAGATAACACCTTTGATCAGCTCACGATTGTTAATCACCTGCGGTTCAAAATCTTCCGCCAGCGTTGAGAAAGCGAAGTGTTCATTTAACATCATTTCAGCACGCAATTTTCCGCTGGCCATCAACGCACGAACACAGTCGAAATCTTCACGCGTCGCGTTGCGGCTGCCCATTAGCGTGGTCTCTTTTTTATGAAACTCGCTGTCGGGGATCACCAAATCACCTTTATGCAGACCGACGTAAACGATGGTGCCGCCGTGACGCATTAAATTCACCGCGTTATTCATCGCTGCTGGACTGCCGGTGGCATCAATGACTTTCAGAGCCAATCTGCCATTAAACTGCTCGCGCAGCGCATCGTAAAAGTTTTCGTCGGCGGGATTAAGCGCCGCTAATGCCAACTTATCGTTGACGTGCTGTCGACGGAATTCGCTGGTATCTGCTACCACCACGCTTGCACCGTTTGCGGCGGCAATCGCGGCCACGCCTAACCCAATCGGCCCGGCTCCCACCACTAAAACATGTTCACCGGCAACGATTCCGGCGCGGCGCACTGCATGTGCACTGATAGCGAAGGGTTCAATCAGTGCGGCAGCTTCGGGCGCCACATCGTCCACGGCCAGCAGATTGCTAACCGGCACGTTCAGGTATTCACAAAAACCGCCATCCTGATGAACACCAATCACAGAGATTTTTTCGCAGCAGTTAGTTTTGCCGCTCTGACAAGCATCGCATTGCTGGCAGGAAATATAGGGGATCAGCGCTACGCGTTGGCCCCGTTCAAACCCGCGAGCATCGCTGCCCAACTCCACGACTTCGGCACACAATTCGTGGCCTAACACGCGTGGATAGCTGAAGAAAGGTTGATTGCCTGCCCAGGCATGAATGTCGGTTCCGCAAATACCGGCGGTGAGAATTTTAATTAGCGCTTCGCCCGCCGCTGGCGTCGGCTTGTCACACGTAGTCCAAACCATTTTGCGCGGTTCAGCGATAACCAGCGTTTTCATTGTCGTCATGATGATTCTCCCGTTGTCTTGCAGGCATTTATGGCGAATCTCAGCGCAACCGCGGATTTAAACAGTGGGAACTGTGAAGCACGACGATTTTTTTGGGCTTTGAATGGTTTTTAATGCATAAAAACCCGGAGGCGTCATGAGTCGAAGTCAAAACCTGCGTCAAAACGTGATCAACCAGATGTTGGAAAGCATTGCGCAGCACCACATTCGCTCACCATTGCCGCCGCAGGCTGCGCTGGCGGAAATGTTTAACATCAGTCGCACCACGGTGCGTCACACGTTGCATTATCTGCATCAGCGTGGCGTGCTGGAGAAAGTGGAAGAAACCTACGTTATCGTGCGCGATCCTACTCAAGAAGATGGCTTCAGCGCCCTGACGCCGCCAATTGAACAGCAGGCCAGTCAGTTTGAGCAGGCGTTTTTCAATATGATTAACCAGCGTCAGTTAACGCCTGGCGATGCGTTTAGCGAGTTGCAGTTGGCCCAGCAGGTGAAAGTCAGTCCGGTGGTGGTGCGCGAATTCCTGCTGCGCTTTATGCGTTACGACTTGTTGGAACCGGTTAAGCGTGGCCAATGGCGAATGAAGAAATTCACGCAGGATTATGCTGAGAAGCTGTTCGAACTGCGGGAAATGCTGGAAACCCATGCACTGAGCCGCTTCCTCAATTTACCTGCCGACGATGAACGCTGGATTCAGGCACGCGATCTGCTGAACCGTCATCGATCAATGCGCGACACCATCGCCAGTAATTATCGTCATTTCGCTGCGCTGGATAAGCAGATGCATTCCCTGATTTTATCCGCTGCCAATAATCCTTTTTTTAATCAATCGCTGGAGATTATTTCAGTTATTTTTCATTCGCATTATCAATGGGATGAGAGTGATTTAAAGCAGCGTAATATTGTGGCGCTGGAAGAGCATATGGCGATTCTCACCGCGCTGATTGGCCGACAAGATGTTGATGCGCTGTGCGCATTACACAATCATCTAACAACAGCCAAGACCTCAATGGTGCGCTCCATTCGTCAGTACAATTAAGAACCGATTAAAAACCGATTAAAAACCACAAAGCATTAGCTCCCGCACGAATCAGAAACATCTTTGCAACATCGTTGACCCTTTGCTTCTAGTCTCAACTGCAACGTCATGGCGGCCCCTTTTACCGTCACGCGAACACTGACTTTCACCATAACGATAAGTACCCAGTTCCGGGAGGTTGCAATGGACAATACATCGGTTACCGGTCGCGATACCTCGCCCGGCAAGCCCTCGCCAGGTCAGGATTACATCCCGATGCGTAGCGATGTGGTGCGCTCACCGCGCATTCGCAAAATTCAAATTACGGCAATGCTGCTGTTGCTGTTCGCCGCCATCATTAACTATCTCGATCGCAGCTCGCTTTCTGTCGCCAACATGACCATCCGTGAGGAAATGGGCTTGAGCGCCACCGAAATTGGGCTGCTGCTGTCAGCGTTCTCGCTGGCTTACGGTTTGGCACAGCTGCCGTGTGGCGCGTTGCTGGATCGCAAAGGTCCCCGCATCATGTTGGGGTTAGGCATGTTCTTCTGGTCGCTGTTCCAGGCGGCATCAGGACTGGTAAACAACTTCACTCAATTTATTTTGGTGCGTATCGGCCTGGGAATCGGTGAAGCGCCGATGAACCCGTGCGGCGTCAAAGTGATTAACGATTGGTTCAATATCAAAGATCGCGGCATGCCGATGGGCATGTTCAACGCTGCCTCGATGATTGGTCTTTCCGTTGCGCCACCCATTCTGGCAGCAATGATGCTGGTGCTCGGCTGGCGCGGCATGTTTGTCACCATTGGGATTCTGGGCATTTTCCTCGCCATCGGCTGGTACATGATTTATCGCGATCGTGACAACAGCAAGCTGAGTGCAGAAGAGATTAATTATCTGCAAGCGGGCAGCGTGGCGTCGCGTAAAGAACCGATCAGTTTCAAATCCTGGCGTGGTTTGTTCAAGCAACGCACCATGTGGGGCATGATGATTGGCTTCAGCGGCATCAACTACACCGCATGGTTGTATATTGCCTGGCTGCCGGGTTACCTACAATCCACTTACAACCTTGATCTGAAAAGCACCGGCCTGCTGGCAGCGATTCCGTTCTTGTTTGGTGCGGCAGGCATGTTGCTGAACGGCTATGTGGTTGATGCGCTGGTACGTCGCGGTTACGACGCCGTGAAAACCCGTAAAGTATGCATTGTGAGCGGCATGGTGTTGTCTGCAGCGTTTACCGCGATTGTGACGCGGGCCACCGATACCACCAGCGCAGTGACGCTGATTGGCATGGCGCTGTTCTGCATCCACTTTGCGGGTACCTCATGCTGGGGCCTGATTCACGCTAACGTGACGGCGCGTATGACCGCATCTGTGGGCAGCATCCAGAACTTCGCCAGTTTTATCTTCGCCTCGTTCGCGCCGGTTATTACCGGTTGGGTACTCGACACCACCAAATCCTTCAGCCTGGCGCTGATGATTTGTGCCTGCGTCACCTTAGTTGGCGCGCTGGCTTATTTGGTGCTGGTACGTAAACCCATTACCGACAACGATTAATCCCCCCGCGAAGGCGCTGATCAGTTCAGCGCCTTCAGCGTTACGCCATGCCGTACGCCGTAACGCTGAATCCCTGAAATCACCTTTTCAACACTCAGCGGCGGCGGCGGCGGAAGCAGCGCTGCGCGCTCACGCAAAGCAGAATCGAAGCGTGCCAGCGTGGCAAAATCACGTGGGAAACGCTCCGTATCTACCCCAACAAAAGCGCCTTCATCGCGGGCAAAATTTAATAACTCCTGCCAGCGCGAAATCTCGGCCAACCCAATACTCTCGGTGCCATGTGAAAACAGCATCATGTCGATGTTGCGGAACGGCGGCTGTTTCTCCAGGAATTTTTGCAGCGCGGCCGCTGAAGGCGAGGTACAGAACACCAACCAGAAGGGAATCGCGTGCTGGTGCATGCTGCACCACGGATCCATCAGTAAGAAGCTGTCCACCGTCAGGCGCGTCGGCAAAATTCCGGCGGCCAGATACCAGTCTCGATAGATTTCAGCCACGACAAAACTCAGCGCTTCCGGGTCTTCGTAACGAATTTCCATCAGCTTGAGACCTTGTGATGTCGCCAGATTTTTCAGCGGCGGAATCAGATAACCGTCCAGCCCCCATTCCGCTTCCGGCACACTGTCGGTGGTGCGAGGCGCATCCCATTTTTCGCGATCAATACCGTAACGCGCCAGATACTCAGCCACGCGCGGCCCGCCCTCCAGATACTCTTTTTCGGTTGCTCCCCCCAATGCACCAAACTGGAAAAAGGAGCGATCGCTGGTGCGTGTCACCGGCCATTGACGCGTGCAATGATTGATAAACAGTGTTGAGCCGGCGGGCAAACTGCCCATTAAAAATTCGTTAAACGCCAACGGCAACGCGCGCAGCTTCAGTCGGTAATAGCTCATCTGATCAAGCATCAACCGATCCTGATTTGGATCCTGCATGTGGTGCACCGCCAGTTGCGGCCAGGCAGCAAGCAGAGCCGCCGCCACGTGTTTGCCCTGCTCAAAACCGGCCTGCGCATCATCGGGATCGTTGTTGTGTGCCCGCACCGGACAAAGAAAGGTTTGTGGCAACCACGGCACGCCCATTGCCGCCGCGAGATGAATCATTGCGCCATTTGATGAGCCGATAAACGCCGCCGGATAGGATTGCTGCGGATATTCGCTTACCATCCATTCGGCAATACCTTCAATATCCAGTTCGCCAGCCTGGGTCACGCTGATCCCTTCCGCCATGCCGCCAACGGCGTATCCCCATTCTCGCAGCCGCGTCGGCAGTTTATTCAATGACGGCAACAGGCGATCCAGCGTTGGCGACTGGCTGGGGCTGGCAAACGGGCGATCGTGTAGCGCATTGGCTAACGCCACTAACATGGCAGCAGAGGAATCGAAACGGGCGATGCCTTTTGGCGGTTTACTCATGATGATTCTCCTGCTGAATGCGCGCCAGGAACGGACGAATTGCGCGACAGAAACTCCACGGATAAACAAAATGTAGCGTATGGGTGCCGCCGCGCAGCGTAAGGGTTTCACCGTTGGCCAGCAGTGCACCCAGCTCTTCAACCCAACGTGCGGGCGAGACCGTATCACGCGAGCCGCGCAGTAACAGCGTGGGTGCCGTAATGTAAGTGAGCCTTCGTTCGATATGGTCGCGCATCATGGCGCGCAGGGTGCCAAAGGCGCGCCACAGTCCCGCTTTGGCGTAGTCAACACGCGACAGCTGACTGGGAGAGCGATGTGATTCCAGCCGCCCGTTGTGCCAGTCGCGCCAAATTTGACGGGGCAGGCTGCGGGCGTGACGATCAACCGTTGGGCCTTGCAGCACCAAACCTGCCACGGCTTCAGGATGATTAACCGCTAACGCCGCCAAAATTTGGCAGCCAAACGAGTTACCGATCCAAATCGCGCGCTGGAAATTGTTGTGCTGTAGCCAGAGCCAAAGCGCTTCGGCTAACTCATCCACCGACAAGATGGGCGCTTTCGCCGGTAACGCGCTGGCGCCAAAGCCGGGCAAATCTGGCACTAAAACGTGGTAATCGCGGCTTAATGCTAATGCCAGATCTTCCATTGACCTGCCCGACAACACCAGGCCGTGAATCAGCACCACCGGCAAGCCGTGGGTTTCATTGGGTGTGACCCGCGTAAACATGCGCCAGTCACCAATTTGCTGATAATAACCGGCCAACCCGGCGTGATGGCTACGCGTTGAGACTGGCGGAGTTTGCTTCAGCTGTTGCCATTTTTTGATGCCCCACCACGCGGCGGCGGCCCCTAAACCTACACCGGCGACCAGCGCCGCACGCTGCCGCCGTTTACTCTGGATAGTTCGCCCCATCTGCTGCTCCTGTTCAGACGTAGACTTTCAGTGTAGGACGGGATTCAGCGGCAGGCGGTTTATCAGATTAATGGGGCCATAAATTGTATTTCACACTGGCGGGCAATTTCCCACAGCTTGCTGCGGATCACCTGTTTCAGGTGCAGCGTAGATTGTGATTGTGGCTGGTCGCGACGGCTAATCAGCATCACTTCAAACGGCAGCGGTTGTGCGATGGGCAGCAGCTTGAGTTTGTCGGCGTAGCGGCAAGCCGTAAACAGATCAACCACGCCTACACCGCCGCCCGCCAGCACCATATCGGCAATGACTGAATAGGTTTTGATCGACAACGATAGCGCCGAATGCAGCTGCTTATCACGCAGGGCGCGATGCAAAACGCGCCCAAGCGGATCCTGATTCTGCATCATCAACAGATTGTTAGCGCACAGCCATTCCAGCGTAACCGGAGCCTGCTGCGGCGAGTCGGCTGGCAACAAGGCTACCATGGATGATTGAAACAGCGGCTCGGCCAGTAAATCAGCATCGACCTGCTGACCAAACACCAGCGCGAAATCGAGTTGATTATCAAGCAGACTGCGACACAGCGTGCCGAAGTGTTCGGTCACTAGCTCAACGTTTACCGCCACCGCCTGTTGTTGATAGGCCACCAGCGCGGGTGCCAATACCATTTGACCAAATGCGTGCGCCGCGCCCACGCGCACCGTTTGCCCTTCGCCACGTCGCAGCTGCTCAGCGAGCAGATTGATCGCCTGCAAGCGATGATAAAGCTCGTCAATTTCCGGTAACAGGCGACGCCCTTCAGCAGTGACCACCATGCCCTGCGCACGCCGCTCAAACAGCGTAAAACCGAGCTGCTGTTCGGCGTGATTAAGTACCCGACTCACATTGGGCTGTGACACATTCAGCAGGCGCGCTGCACCGCTGATGGTGCCGGTCTGCACAATCGCCTGAAAGACTTCAATATGCCGCAGCCGCATCGTTATTCGCCCCAGGTCGCTTCGAGCACGCGCAACCAGTTGCCATGACAAATTTTATTCAGCAAGGCGTGGCTGTAACCGCGCTTCGCCAGCGCCTCGACCAGCAGCGGGAAGCCCGCCACATCTTTCAGCTCATCCGGCATGGTTGCGCCATCCAGATCTGAACCAAAACCCACGCCATCTTCACCGACTTTTTCCAGCAGATATTCAACGTGGCGCACGATCTCATCCACGCCGGTTGCCGCATGACGATCGCCATCGGCACGCAAAAATGGCACAGCAAAGTTAACGCCGACAAAGCCTTTGGTTTCGGCGATTGCCGCAAGTTGGCGATCGGTGAGATTACGCGACTGCGCACTTAACACATGCGCATTGGAATGACTGGCGACCAACGGTGCATCGCTGATTTCAGCGGTATGCCAGAACCCTTTCTCATCCATGTGCGACAGGTCAACAAGGATACGGCGACGATTACAGTCGCGCACCAGCTGTTTACCTGCGGGTGTTAAGCCCTCGCCAAGATCTGGCGACGAGGGATAACGGAACGGCACACCATAACCAAATTGGTTGGTGCGGCTCCAGAGTGGGCCAAGCGTGCGCAAACCGCTGGCGTAGAGCATATCCAGCAGATCACCGTTGGTATCCAGCGCTTCCGCACCTTCAACGTGCATCACCACCGCCAGAACCTGTTGCGCCATACATTCACGAATCTCTCGCACGCTATGGCAGATTTTGATCTTACCGGCTGAAGCCGCCTCAATTCGTAGCAGCAACGCCAGCATAGAAAAAGTGGCATCGCGTGCCGCTGAGACAATTTCCTGAGGAAAATCCAAGGCATCTGGCTCGCTTCTTGCAACAGACGGATGCGTTGGCACCCACGTGGCGAAAATGCCGCCCGCCATATTGCCTTGGCGGATGCGCGGAAAATCCATTTGGCCTGAATCGGTGCCCTGCAAAAAAGCGCGGACCGGATCCGGCTGATGGTGCTCCCACAGCTTGTTTAACACGTCGTTGTGCCCATCAAACACCGGGATGGCAAGCCGTGCAGCGGTAATTTTGTCAGACATATTTATCCATTCCGTTAACGAGAGAGCGCGCACAGCGCAGGCAAACTGACCGCGCGAACGCACCAAAAAGAGGCAAAGGGTTTTCGGCTATAGGCGTTATTAATCCGCTTGCCGCAGAAAGATGTCAAGACAAAAAAAGCACAAATATAAAATAATTCTATTAATAATCAGTTAGTTGGAGATAGCATGGTCACCAGAAGACGTTTTCTCGCAGGATGCAGCGCCGTTCCGTTCGTTTCCTATCTCAGCCTTAATTCTGCCTTTGCCGCTACGCCGCCCAGCATGCTGGTGATGGCGATGCAGCTCGATAATATAACCAGCCTCGATCCGCATGAAAGTTTCGAAGTGACCGGTGGCCAAATCTGCGGCAACCTCTATCAACGTCTGGTGATGGCTGACCCGGTTCAGGCCAATAAAGTGATAGGTCAACTGGCAAAAAGCTGGGACGTCAGCAGTGATAATAGCGTGTTCACTTTTCATCTCGACCCGGCGGCAAAGTTCGCTGACGGAACCGCTTTGACCGCTGAAGATGCGGCTTTCTCACTCCAACGCATCGTCAAACTGGATAAAAGCCCGGCGTTTATCATCAACCAGTTCGGTTTTACTAAAGAGAACGTTGACCAGATGATCACGGCGACCGATGCGCAGACATTGCAGATGAAGCTTGGTGGCCCGGCATCGGAATCGTTCCTGTTGTATTGCCTGTCCGCGACGGTGGGCAGCATTGTGTCGAAGAAAGCCTGTTTAGCGAATCAGCAGGGCAACGATTTCGGTAACGCCTGGCTGAAACAGCACAGCGCGGGATCAGGCGCCTTTACGCTGCGCGGCTGGAAAGCCAGTGAAAGCGTGATTCTGGAACTGAACCCGGCTTACGCCAGCCAGAGCAAAATCAAACGTGTGATCCTCAAACACATCGCCGATCCCGCTGCGCAGGCGCTGATGCTGAAAAAAGGCGACGTGGATGCGGCGTATGATTTGACCACCGAACAGCTCAAGCCGCTGGTGAATGACACCAGCGTGTCGCTGGTGAAACAGCCGCTCTCCGCCATCATGCTGATGTCTTGCAATACCACCAATGAACTGCTGAAAAAGCCGCAGGTATGGCAAGCGATCAAGTGGGCGCTGGATTACGACAGCATCCAGAAAAACATTTTGACGCTGACGTATAACGTGCATCAAAGCTTCTTGCCGAGCGGCTTCCCGGCGGCGCTGGATGACACACCGTTCCATAAAGACGTCAGTAAAGCCAAAGCGCTGTTGGCAGAAGCGGGTTATCCAGACGGTTTCGACATCACGCTCGACCACTATTCAATGCAGCCTTACCCAGATATCGCTCAGGCGGTTCAGACTCAGTTAGGCGCGATTGGTATCAAGGTGTCGCTGATCTCTTCAGAAAACCGTCAGGTGCTAACCAAAATGCGCGCCCGCCAACATCAGCTTGCGCTGACATCATGGGGCGCAGATTACTTTGATCCCAACTCCAATACCGAAGCGTTCTGCGTCAATACCGACAACAGCACCAATGCGCGCAACCGCACGCTGGCGTGGCGTTGCGGCTGGTCCGACGATGAATTCAACACACTCACCGAGCAGGCACTGCATGAAAGTGACCCAGCGAAACGCATTGCGCTCTACCAAAAAATTCAGCAAATGGGCCGGGAAAAAAGCCCGTTCATTTATATGATGCAGCAGATTCAAACCGTGGCCTGCAATAAAAACATCTCTGATGTGCATCTCACGGTGCTGGAACAGTGGTCCTATGCGCAGGTGAAAAAAGCCTGATGGGGGCGTTGAAAAAAACCTTCAGCACCTTGGGCAGTTTAGTGCTGACGCTGTTTGGCTTATCCGTGTTGACCTTTTTCATTGGCCGCGTCATGCCCACCGATCCGGTGCTGGCGGCGGTGGGTGATAACGCGCCGCAATCGGTGGTTGAGCGCGTGCGGATGGAAATGGGGCTGGATCAGCCCCTCTACATCCAGTTTGGTCACTACCTGAATCAACTGCTGCACGGAGATTTAGGCAAATCCATTCTCACCTCTAACGCTGTCACCAGCGATATTGCGCGCTTCTTTCCGGCGACGATGGAGCTGGCAACGGCGGCGATCGTGATTGCCGCGCTGGTTGGCATTCCCCTTGGGGTCTGGGCCGCAGTACGCCAGCGTTCGTGGATAGATCAAACCATTCGCGTGATATGCCTTGCTGGCCATTCGCTGCCGGTGTTTGTGCTGGCGCTGCTCAGCCTGCTGGTGTTCTACGCGGTGTTGGGTATCGCGCCTGGCCCGGGACGCCAGGACATTATTTGGCAGGACATGGTGCCGCAGGTCACGGGATTTTTAACCATCGATTCCCTGCTGGCGGGCGAATATGACGCCTTTTGGGATGCGCTGGCGCACATGGCGCAGCCGGTGTTGATCCTGGCGTATTTCAGCATGGCGTATATCACCCGCATGACGCGTACCTTCATGCTCAACGCATTAGGCGGCGAATTTGTGATCACTGCCCGCGCCAAAGGGTTGTCGTCCCGTCGGGTGATTTGGCGACACGCCTTTCCCACCGTGGCGGTGCAGTTGGTCACGGTGCTGGCGCTTACCTACGCCGGATTACTGGAAGGCGCGGTGGTGACGGAAAACGTCTTCGCCTGGCCTGGTCTCGGCCAATATCTCACTACCTCGCTGATGAACGCTGATATGAATCCAGTGGTCGGTGCCACGCTGCTGGTCGGCACGGTTTACGTGTTGCTAAATCAGTTAGCTGACCTTCTCTATCGACTTTGGGATCCCCGCGTAAAATGACTTTTTTCTCACGAGCCTGGCTGCTCGACGACACGCCCAGCAACCGCCGACAAGCAGTTTGGGGCCGCCGCTACCGCTTGTGGCTCAACCTGCGCAGCAATCCGCTGGCCGTGGCAGGATTGATTGTCATTATGCTTATGCTGCTGCTAGCGCTGTTTGCGCCCCTGCTGAGTGGTTTCGCTCCCAGCGCACAGCATCTGGAGAATCGCCTGGCCGCGCCCTCTTTTACACACTGGCTCGGTACCGATGAACTCGGGCGCGATGTCTGGACGCGCATTATTTATGGCGGCAGAACCACGTTGGGCATGGTGATCGCGGTGGTGCTGCTTACCGCCCCGCTCGGCCTGCTGATTGGCTGCATTGCGGGTTATTGCGGCGGCTTTATTGATAAAGCGTTGATGCGCATCACCGACATTTTTCTCGCCTTTCCGCGTTTAATTCTGGCGCTGGCGTTTGTTGCTGCGTTGAAACCGGGCATTGAAAGCGCGGTGCTGGCAATTGCCTTAACCTCGTGGCCACCTTACGCACGTTTGGCGCGTGCCGAAACGCTGCAATATCGCCACAGCGATTTTATCGCCGCCAACCGCCTGACGGGTGCAACACCGCTGCGCATTATCCTGCGTCACATCATGCCGCTGTGCGTGCCCAGCCTGATTGTGCGCATCACGTTAGACATGAGCTCCATCATCATCACGGCTGCCAGCCTGGGCTTTCTCGGCATGGGCGCGCAACCGCCATCACCCGAATGGGGCACGATGATCGCGACTGCACGCCGCTTCCTGTTCAGCGAATGGTGGGTGCCGCTGATGCCGTGTATCGCCATCTTCCTGACATCGCTGGCGTTTAACTTTTTAGGCGACGGTTTACGCGACGTCCTCGATCCCAAGGAGCGCTAAATGCTGGTGGAAATTGAAAACCTGCGCATCGCCTTTCGCAGTCGCAGCGAAACCGTTGAGGCGGTGCGCGGCGTCAGCCTCAGCGTCGGCAAAGAGAAGTTTGCCATCGTCGGCGAAAGCGGTTCCGGCAAGTCGCTTACCGCACGCAGCCTGATGCAGCTGTTGCCCGGCAATGCAGACGTTAGCGCGGATGTGTTGCGCTTTGACGGCATCGATCTGCGCCAGGCGAGTGAGAAAGTGCTGCGCCAGATTCGCGGCAAGCGTGTCGGTTTTATCCTGCAAGATCCGAAATATTCGCTTAATCCCGTGATGACCATCGGTCAGCAGGTGGCAGAAGCCTGGCGTGAGCACAAAGGCGGCAGCAAAAAAGCCGCCATGCAGGCAGCCATTGGTTTGCTGGAGCAGGTCAAAATTCGTGACGCTGAAGCAGTCGCACAGCGGTATGCGCATGAAGTTTCTGGCGGCATGGGCCAGCGCGTCATGATTGCCATGATGCTGGCACCCGATCCTGAATTGCTGATTGCCGATGAACCCACCAGCGCGCTGGATGCCACGGTGCAGGCGGAGATCCTCAAACTGATTGACGATCTGGTTTCTGCGCGCGGCATGGGATTGATCCTGATCAGCCACGATCTGCCTTTGGTGTCGCACTTCTGCGATCGCGTGGCGGTGATGTACGCCGGCAAGATTGTTGAACAGCTAAAGGCGGGCGAACTGCATCAGGCGCAGCATCCTTATACGCAAGGTTTGCTGGCCTGCCTGCCGTCGCTGCGCCATCCGCGCGCGCGTTTACCGGTATTGCAGCGCGATGCCGCGTGGCGTGATTAAGGGAATCAAGATGATTGAGATTGATGATCTGCGCATCGCTTTTGGTGCGCACGAGGTGGTGAAAGGCGTGAGTTTTCGTGTGGCCAATGGCGAAAGTTTTGGGCTGGTGGGCGAAAGCGGTTCCGGCAAATCCACCCTTTTGCGGGCGTTAGCCGGGCTGAATCACGATTGGCACGGTACGATGCGGTTTGGTGAAATGGCATTGAGCGCAAAACGCGGACGCCATTTCTACCAGCAGGTGCAGATGGTGTTTCAGGATCCCTATGGTTCGCTGCATCCGCGCCAAACCATCGACCGTATCCTGCACGAGCCGCTGCTGGTGCATCGGCTGGATCGCGCTGAACAGCGCATCAGCCAGGCGCTGAGTGAAGTTGGTTTAGCGGCGGCGGTGCGTTTTCGTTTTCCGCATCAGCTTTCTGGCGGTCAGCGCCAGCGCGTGGCGATTGCCCGTGCGCTGATTGCTGAACCTGAAGTCCTGCTGCTGGATGAGCCGACGTCAGCGCTCGATGTTTCGGTGCAGGCGGAAATCCTGAATTTGCTCAGTGATCTACGCAGCGAACGCAAACTCACCTACATTATGGTGACGCACAATCTGGCAGTGGTGGCGCATCTCTGTCAGCGCATTGGCGTGATGCAAAACGGTGAGATGGTGGAGCAGCTGAGCGCGGACGATTTGCGCGCCAGGCGCATTCAGCATCCGCATACTGCGCAGCTTTTTGATCTCAGCATGACGCTTGAGGAACCTGCATGACAGTTAACTGGCAACACGCGGCAGACGTCGCGGAACAGATCACCCAAAGCTGGCAACAGCCGGGCGCACCGGGCGGCGCAATCGTGCTGTTCGACGCCCATCAGATCCACTCAGCGCACAGCGCGGGCCTGGCCGATTTAGCCCAGCAAACGCCGTTCAGCCCCGACAGCGTGGTGCGCTTTGCTTCAATTACCAAACACATTTTCGCAGCACTGGTTACTGGGCCGGGCCGTCACTATTTATCGCTCGACGATAAGCTGGTGCAGCATTTACCCCAGCTGCGCGGCGCGAACGGTCAGATTACTGTGGGCCAGGCACTCGATATGAGCAGCGGTTTACCCGACGTGCGTGAAACGTTATCGCTGCTGGGTTTGTCGGTTTACAACGCGACTTCAGCCGCAGATCTGCTGCACTTTGTAGCGGAAGAAGGCGCGTTAAATTATTCGCCGGGCAGCGAAATTTCTTATACCAATACCGGTTATCGCCTGGTTGAAGAGGCGTTGAAAGCCAAAGGTGTGCGCTTTCGCGACCTGCTCCAGCAGTATCTCTGCGAACCACTGGAGATTGATCTCACCGCCGCCGAAACCTGGTTTGATATCGTACCGGGTTTGGTGCCAGGTTACTGGCATGATGGTGAGCGCTGGTTGCTTTCCAGCGCTGGCCTGCATCTTTCGGCATCAGGTTGTATCACCGGTAGCCTGCGTCATTTGACGCGCTGGTTGCAAACCTTGCTGGCAGACAGCGGACCAGGCGCGGGCGTGTTGCAGCGACTCAGTGCGCCACGCACCTTGGCAGATGGCCGCACCAGCGGCTACGGCTTGGGGTTAACCAGCAGCATGATCGGCAGCCAGACGCTGTTTGGTCACGGCGGTTCGCACGCGGGTTATAAAAGTTATTTTCTGCTGCACCCGGAATTGAAAATTGGCGTGGCGTTGGTTGCCAATCGTGAGGACATTACAACCTCTGAAAGCGCGATGCGGGTGATGGCGGCGCTGATTAATCGTTCCCTGCCAGAAAAAGGTCATGACTTAACGCCTGGGCTGTATGTGGCAGAAAATCCGGCTGAAGCCGATTGGCTGGAAATCGCTGGCGTGACCGCGACCTGGCTGGGCGCAGGCGAAACGCTGTGGCGCGGCGATGCGCATGGCGATGCCGTGTCGCTTTCCAGCACTTTCCCGCTGCGTTTACGTCATGAAGGGCAGGCAATTGTCGGTGAAATTGGTCACGCGGCACGCCACTTTGTACCGGTAGAACCGGATGAAGCATCAATTACAGCACTACAAGGCCGCTGGTTTGCGCCAGAACAGCGCGCGGAACTGACTGTGGAAGGCGAGGTGTTGATGATGGGAATCGGGCCCGCCGCAATCCCCGCCACGCTGCAATCGCTGGGGCAGGATCGGGTTCTCGCCACCGGTAAGGATGGTCCGTGGCAGAAGCGCTTTGTGATACAGCGTCAGGGCGAGCGTATTCGACTCCAACTCAGCCGCAGCCGCGTGGTCTATTTTCAGCGCTCACCAACCTGAGCCGAAGCAGCGTCCTCTTTTTAGCCTCAGCGCTCACCGAGGCGAGCTTTAGACTCAGCGCGCTCACCGAGGCGAGCCAAAATAATTCGTGCTGCAGGAAGGCGGCAAACGTGTTAATCCCCGGGAGCTTACATAAGTAAGTGACCGGGGTTAACCCGTGCAGCCAACGCACCTACAGCGCGAAGTATGAAGGCGCTACGTGAGAGCAACTAAGTGACCGGGGTTAACCCATGCAGCCAACGCACCTACAGCGCGAAGTATGAAGGCGCTAAACGCTATCGCTACGCGATTGCATTAACTAAACGACCAATTTTTTCAATATGTACTTCGATGACATCTCCGCTAAACATAAACAGCGGCGGCGTGCGTTTCTTACCGACACCGCCCGGTGAACCGGTGATGATCACATCGCCAGGTGATAGCGGGCTGAATGCCGAGATATATTCAATAATCTTCGCCACCGGATGCACCATGCTGCTGGTGTTGTCGTTCTGCACTTCCCGATCATTCAGGAAGGTTTTGATTGCCAACTGCTGCGGATCGGGGATTTCATCGGCGGTGGTCATCCACGGCCCGAATCCCCCGGTTTGCGGCCAGTTTTTCCCAGCGGTGAACCAGGTAAACTGCATATCGCGTACTGTCGCATCCATAAAGCAGCTGTAACCGGCGACCACATCTAACGCCTCTGCGGCTTTTACCTGATGCGCAGCTTTACCGATAATCACCGCCAGCTCACCTTCATAATCAAACTCTTGCGTAGTAGCTGGCTTCTGCAAGGGTGAATCGTGGCCGGTCAGCGAATCGGCGAAACGAACAAATAAAGTCGGCGCGTCGAGGGTTTCGGCGAACTCTTTACGCTTATCGGCGTAGTTCATGCCTACGCAGAAGACTTTACCCGGGTTTTCAATCACTGGCAGGAAGCGCAGTGCAGAGAACGGATGATCAGCGGGCATGGCACGAAACGCATCGAGATCGGCCAGCGATGAGCGGGTCAGAAAGCTTTTAAGATCGGGACATTCTGCGCCAAAACGCAGGCCGAGATCGATAACGCCATTTTCCAGCACAATACCAAAACTTTTTCTTTCCTGGTCAGGAAGGTAAAAACTGCAAAGCTGCATTACTGCCTCATTTGTTATATACCCATCACTCTTCAATTCGAATGATTTTGGGTATCGCGTGTTGTGAACGCTGTTTTAAAAACGTGTGCTTAATCAATGCCGTGCAGGGTAACAAAAGCGACGCTAAAAATCGTACAGAGTTCTGCTCATCGGATGACCTAATGTTGCGTCGTCGCCAGATAAGAGAATGCGCTTAACAGGCTGATAATTGTCGCCATGCGGTCAGCCTGATAACCCACCGTCACCGCATCAATCCGCTCTACACCCGGTATCAGGCTGAACAAATCGGCTAATACCGGTTTGCTGGCCTGCAAACGCAGCTGATAAGGTGCGGTGAGCAACGTCGTCGATTTCAGGTCCGCCCGTTTAACGGCATGTTCTGCGGCTTCACGAATTGCGGTTCGGGCCATTTCAGGGCTGAGCGATTCAGCGCTGGTTTGTGAAATGGCACGCTTCACCTGGACATACTCCACTGACGGATAATATTCGCCAATCCACTTTTTCAGGCAATCGTCGCCGCTTACCAGCCACAGTGGCGTGCCCTGCTCCGCGCCCGCTGCGGCATAGATGTCGCTTTCACCCATCACCTGGCCGTTGATCTGAATACGCCAAAATGCGCGCCCGTTAATGGTATGCGCCAGCACGCCAAACTCACCCGCCGCGCTGTGATAGCCGATAAACATCATGCCGTCGAAAGCTTGCTGCTCCAGCCCTTCCACCATTGATAAGCCGCGCGGTTTACCCTGCACCAGCCGGGCGCGCGGATCGATATTTTCAGCACGCAGATTGGTCATTTGTGCGTGACTGTCGGCCACTACCACCTCCGTTGCACCACCAGCAAACGCGCCATCAATGGCGGCATTCACCTCTTGTTCCATCAGGCCACGTGCCAACTGATATTCTGCATGACCTGGAGAACACTGTTCCGGCCGCATGACGCCAGCGATGCCTTCAATATCGGCAGAGATAAAGATTTTCATTGGTCAGATTCTCCTTGTGCAGCCAGTCGATCCAGCACCTCACGCAAAGCCGGACGATGATGATCGCGAAAACCGGTTACTGCCTCGGCGCTGAGTAACGCATCCAGCACCGCGTGCTCGGTGGCATCTGCGGCGGCGGCCAACAGCGGCTCCAGCGCAGCGTCATCGGGTGGTTGCGGCGTTGCTTGAGTGGAAAACGCGACGGCGATGTCACCGGAACCGTGGCCCCAATAACTGCCAAGTCGGCCCAAACCCGCACCGGCGCGTTTCGCGACGCGCTTAAGCTGACGAGCATCGAGCGGCGCATCGGTTGCCATGATGATGATGATCGAACCGGCATCGCGCTGCGGCGTCAGTTCCGGCAGCAGCGGCGCAATCATCTCGCCCAGGCGAACGCCATCTAGCGTTAACGCAGTTAATGCGCCGAAGTTTGCCAGCACCAAAACACCGAGCGTGGCGTTCAACGTGGGAATGATCCGCGAGGCGCTGCCGATCCCCCCTTTCAGGCTGAAACAGCTCATGCCACGCCCAGCACCCACGCTGCCACACGCAAAATCTGCATCGGCATTGCTAAGCGCAGAGCGCGCCATCTCTTCCGTGATCGCCAGCGCCTGAATATCATTTAGCCAGCCATCATTGCACTCCAGCGCCAGCGGGTTCACGGTGGGTAAACTGCGGCCTAATTCCGGATTAGCAAGAATCGCCTCACGCACCAGCGTGGTATACAGCGTACCCATCGCCAGCGTGTTGCTTAGCAAAATCGGGGTTTGCAGCACGCCCAACTCACTGAGCTGCACTAAGCCAACCGGCTTGGCGAAACCGTTAAATACCGCCGCCGCACAGGGCAGCGGCTGGGTAAAAAGATTATCGCCGGGCGGCACAATTGCCGTGACACCGGTCTGCACTTCGCCTGCTGCTATTGTGTGATGCCCGACGCGTACGCCCGGAACATCGGTGATACGATCAGTTGCACCACATTCGCTGCGCGGTTGACCGAGTTGACGTTCGCTGCGCCAGCGCTGCAACAGCAGGTCACGCTGCATCTGTTGAAAATCCATGATTAGCTCTTCAGTTTTGGATCCAGGGTGTCACGCAGGGCATCGCCCAGCAGGTTAAACGCCAGCACGGTGATAAATATCGCCAGTCCCGGAAAGACGCTGACATGCCACAAGCCCGCCATCATCATGCTGCGGCTCATGGCCAGAATATTGCCCCATTCAGGCACGTCTGGCTCCGGGCCAAGGCCAATGAAACTCAGGCCCGCTGCGGTGAGAATACTGGTGCCAATACGCATGGTGAAGTAGACGATTACGCTGGAAAGCGTGCCGGGCAAAATGTGGCGTAGCAGGATAATCCGATCTGGCGCACCGGCGCAGCGCACGGCTTCTACATAGGCCGCCTGTTTCAGCGTCAACGTGGAGGCTCGCACGATGCGGGCGAAGACCGGCACACTGAACACCGCTACGGCAATGATCACGTTATTCAAGCCGGGACCAAGAATCGCTACCACCGCAATCGCCAATAGCATGCCGGGAAAAGCGAACAATACGTCAGAAGCGCGCATGATCAGCATATCGACCCAACGTCCGTAATAACCCGCCAGCAGGCCAAGGAAAATCCCCACCAGCATGCCGAGCGTGACAGACACCACGCCGACGTACAGCGAAATGCGCGCACCATAAATAATACGACTTAATACGTCGCGGCCCAGATCATCGGTGCCCATCCAGTGTGTGACAGACGGCGGCGAAGAGAGCGCCATCCAGTCCGGCTCCATGGGATTCCACGGGGCTAGCCAGGGGGCAAAGATCGCCACCAATACCAGCAGCAGCACAAAGCTGCCCGACACCAGCGCCAGCGGATTACGCACTAAAGCGTGCAAAAAATCGCGCCACGGCGAGCGGATAGTGTCAGGCACAACAGCAGAAAGCGTTTCGCTCATCTCTGGCTCCTATTTCAAACGGATGGCGGGATTAACCACCGCGTAGAGCAGATCGACCAGCAGGTTGATCGCAATAAATTCAAACACAAACAGCATCACCAGCGCCTGGATCACCGGCTGATCTTGCGATTTGATCGACTCGATCAACAGCCAGCCTAAACCCGGCCAGTTGAAGACACTTTCCACCACAATTGATCCACCCAGCAGAAAACCAAACTGCAGACCCAGCATGGTGATCACCGGGATCAGTGCGTTACGCATCACATGTTTCCAGGTGACCAGCCGCTGGCGCAATCCTTTGGCGCGCGCGGTGCGCACGTAATCTTCCTGCGCCACTTCGAGAAAGGCTGAGCGGGTAAAGCGTGCCATGACCGCCGCTACTGAGGAACCCAACGTGATAGCGGGCAGGATAATATCGGCGGGCTTATTGAAGCCGCTAACGGAGAACAGGCCAAACGGCATGGCAACAAACTGTATCAGCAGCAGGCCAAGCCAAAAGGTAGGCATTGAGATGCCGCCAACCGCCATGCTCATTAAAGTCCAGTCTTGCCATTTTCCGCGACGCAGCGCGGCGATCACCCCCAAAATGAGGCCCAGCACGACTGACCAGGCAAAACCGGCCAGCGCCAACCACATAGTTGGCATAAATCCTTGTTTGATCACCTCTAATACCGGTTGCTGGGTACGATAGGTGACGCCCAGGTCGCCACGAAAAATGCCGCCAAGCCAATGAATATATTGCTGTGGTAGCGGATCGTTAAGACCAAGGTGCTGACGTGCTGCTTCGACCGCCTCGATGGGCGCATCGGGTCCCGCATAGATACGTGCCGGATCGCCGGGCAACAGCTTGATGAAGCCGAAGACCAGCAGTGAGACCACCAACAGCACCGGGATCATCTCCAGCAGTCGACGAATGATGTATGCGAACATGAGGTTCCTTTTTATTGACTCGGTGCTTATTGTCCAGGGACAGGGCGCGGACCCAAGATTGTGCTCGCTGTCCCCCATCCCGGCCTTCCCCCGCCAACGGGGGAAGGAGACGCTGCCATATGCAACTTCATCACTAACATAAAGCAGCGTCTTCCTCCCCCATGTATGGGGGAGGATTGAGGTGGGGGACAAACGACCTCATCTGCGCGCTGTCCCCCATCCCGGCCTTCCCCCGCCAGCGGAGGAAGGAGACGCTGCCACATGCAACTTCATTACTCGCATATTGCAGCCCCTTCCTCCCCCACATGTGGGGGGGGACCGAGGTGGGGGACAAACGACCCCGGACTAAAGAGCAACGAGATGGGAGGCAAACAACGCCCTACCCCAACAAAGCCTTACTTAAACGCCGCTTGGGTAAACAGCAAATTGCCGTCTGGCAGCATCGAGACGCCGCTCAGCGCTTTGGTCTTGCCGACTAAATTGTCCGGCGTACCTAAGAATGCAATCGGTGCATCTTTCCACAGCAGCGTCTGCGCTTCTGCGTAAGAGGCAGCGCGCTTGGTTGGATCGGCTGTCGCTAAACCGCCTGCAATGGCTTTATCCACCGCGGGATTGCTGTAGTAAGAAACGTTATAGGAAGTCGGTACCCAAGATTCAGTGGCGAACAGCGGACGCAACGCCCAGTCTGCATCACCGGTTGAGGTAGACCAGCCGCCGTAATAGAGATCATATTCAGCCTGCTTAGGATCTTTCACACCCCAGAGTTTGGCGTTGCGGGTGCCGGAATCCATTGGCGTTACCGTTACGCGGATGCCCACGGTTGCCAGTTGGGCCTTCAGGAACTGCGCAGCACGCACGCTGGCTGTGGCATTGGTGCTCCACAATTTTAAGTCCAGCCCGTTCGGGTAGCCCGCCGCTTTCAGCAGCGCCTTGGCTTCGTCAGGCGCATAGCGGTAATTTGGCTCGCCTTGTTTCTGATAAAACTGAACGCCCGCTGGAATCGCCGAGGTCGCTGGCGTTCCCATGCCGGCAAAACCAACTTTCAGCCAGAGATCGCGGTTAATGGCGTAGTTGATCGCCTGACGCACGCGCACATCAGCCAGCGCTTTATGCTGCGTGTTGATCGCCATGTAATAGAGATAAATGCTCAGATCGCGCTGAATCGCCAACTTACTGTCGCTTTGCACGGTGCCAATTAAATCGGACGGCAGCGGGTAAATCGCATCTACCTGGCCTGACTTCAATGCTGCTACGCGTGTAGCATCTTCTGGGCTAGGCGAGAAAATCACGTTGTCGACTTTCGGCCAGCCTTTATTCCAGTAACCCGTATATTTCGCCATGGTGACTGCTTTGCCCGGCTGCCATGCAACGAATTTGAACGGGCCGGTGCCCACAGGATGCAAACGCAGTTGCGACTCTTCTGGGTATTGCTTGAGAATCGCCGGGCTCCACATCACGGCTGATGGATGCGCCAACGTGTTGATGAAGGCACCAAAGGATTCATTCAGATCGATCTGCACCTTATTCGGTGCCAGCACCGTGACGGTGTTAATCATGCGATACAGGCTGTTGCGCTTCAGCCCTTTGCTCTGATCGGCAAGGCGATCAAGGTTAGCTTTCACCGCCTCAGCATCAAACGGCGTGCCGTCCTGGAAAGTCACGCCATCGCGCAGCGTAATCGTAAATTGAGTCGCGTCTTCATTGCTGGTGTAAGCGGTGGCGAGCCACGGCGTCAGCGTCATTTTGGCGTCGAACTGGAACAAGCGTTCAAAGATGCCGCTCTGCACTGAATAGCTGATGTTATCGGAGGTATCGTGCGGGTCTAGCCCGGTAATGTCGGCATACATGGAGATGCGCAGATCCTGCGCCTGGGCAACATTCGCCAGACACAATGACAGCCCAAGGGCGAGAGACGTACGACGTAATAACGGCTTCATGGTGGCTCCTGGTATTGATGAATTAACGCGGAAAAGCGCCTTCGGCTACCCAATGATGGGGAGCCACCTGGCGATAACGATTTTTCTCTACCGTCTCGCCAACCTTGCGCAGCGGCGAGGGAATTTCGCTGTCATCGAAATGACGCTCAGGACGGTTCAATGGATCGGCAACCGGCACCGAAGCCAGCAGACGTTGGGTATAAGGATGTTGCGGATGGTTGAAAACTGACTGGCGCGGGCCGATCTCGACAATTTGGCCGAGATACATCACCGCCACACGATTGGCAATACGCTCAACCACCGCCATATCATGAGAGATGAAAATCCATGCCACGCCGGTTTGCTGCTGCAAATCCATCATCAAATTGACAACCTGCGCCTGAATCGAGACGTCGAGCGCCGAAACGGCTTCATCAGCAATAATGACTTTGGGTTTGAGCGCCATCGCGCGGGCGATAGCAATACGCTGACGCTGACCGCCAGAAAACTCATGCGGATAGCGCTGCGCATGTTCCGGCAGTAGACCGACACTTTTCAACAGCGCCTCAACCTGCGGCGTGGCCGCTTCCAGCGACTTCACCACGCCATGTAATAGCAGCGGTTCCGCAATGGTAAAACCCACGGTTAACCGAGGATTGAGCGAAGCATAAGGGTCCTGAAAAACCATTTGAATTTCACGGCGCAGCGGTTGGAATTGCGCCTCTTCCAGGTTGGTAATTTCATTGCCCTGAAAGTGAATGCTCTCGGCATCGCTGTGTAATAAACGCATCAGCGCCCGTCCGGTGGTGGACTTTCCACAACCGCTTTCGCCGACAATCGCCAGGGTTTCGCCTGGCCAGAGCGTGAAATCGATCTGCTCTACCGCATGAACCTGATGGGTTAGCGCTGAAAAAATACCGCTGCGTATCGGGAAGTACACTTTCAAACCGCGTACATCGAGCAACGGTTTTTCCTCGTAACGGGCGGTGTGTTGGCTGGATGCGGCGGTGGTTTCTGCGCCAAGTAATGGAAAGCGCTGCGGCCATGGCAGCTCACGCATGTCGCCGAGTTTGGGTACTGCCGCCAGCAATGCCTTGGTGTAGTCATGCTGCGGTGCAGTGAAAACCTCTGCGACCGTGCCCTGCTCAACAACGTTGCCGCGATACATCACCACAACGCGATCGGCAACTTCTGCCACTACGCCCATGTCATGGGTGATAAACAACACCGCCATCTGCTTTTGCTGTTGTAAATCACGCAGGATATGCAGAATGCGCGCCTGCACCGTAACGTCGAGCGCGGTGGTCGGTTCGTCGGCAATCAGCAGTTGCGGATCGCACGCCAGCGCCTGCGCAATCATGACGCGCTGGCGCATACCGCCAGACAGCGAATGGGGATAGCTTTTCATTACGCGATCAACATCGGCGATGCGCACCTGACGTAACAGCTCACGCGCCCGTGCATGGGCCTGCGCTTTATCGCACAGCTGATGGTCGCGCAACGCTTCAGTGAGTTGATCGCCCACGCGCAATACCGGATTGAGCGACGTCATCGGCTCCTGAAAAATCATCGCCATTTCACGACCACGCAGCATTCGCCGCTGTTCATCGCTTAATTTGCTCAGATCATGCTCTTTTCCGGCACGATCGCGGAAAAAAATCGAACCCCGTTCGGTGCGCGCCGAGGCGGCCAGCAATCCCATTATCGCTAGCGAGGTCACGGATTTACCGGAACCACTTTCGCCGACTACAGCAACAATTTCACCAGGATGAATAGCAAAAGAGATGCCCTTGAGCGCCTGATGAACGCCGCTGCGGCCACGAAAGCTGACGCAAAGATCCTGAATGGCGAGTACCGGCGCGGAACGCGTATCGGCAACGCTGGCGGGGGCAGTTAAAAAGGAGGTGTCCGTCATCGTTGCTCCAGAGTGTTACAGCCAGATGCGGCCTTGCGAATAGGTGAGAAACGGCGAACTGTCTGCCGCTAACCAAATGGGACCGTCGAGATCGACATGCTCTGCATCAATCGCCACCGGCAGCGCGGCTTCCATTGCCAGCGACGAACCCAGCATGCAGCCCACCATCACCCGCATTTCCTGCCTTTTCGCCTCGACAACCATCGCCAGCGCTTCGGTCAAACCACCGCATTTATCGAGCTTGATGTTGATCATTTCATAGCGATTACGCAGACCTTCAATGTCGGCAACGGTGTGACAGCTTTCGTCAGCGCAGAGAGGAATGGAATGAGTGAAACGTTGTAAATCACCATCCTGACCAGCAGGTAACGGCTGCTCAATCATGGCGATGTTGTAGGGCAGCAAGGCGTTGAACAGGCTTTGCAGATCAAGGCCCGCCCAAGCTTCATTGGCATCAATGATCAGCGTCGTATGGGGCGCAACGGCACGGATTGCCGCCACTTTTTCCAGAATCTCATCACGGTTGAGTTTGATTTTCAGCAGCACGGCACCGCGCGATACCGCATCTGCGGCAGCTTCTGCCATGTTTTCGCGCGTATCCAGACTCAACGTTTCAGCGGTCACAACGGAGATCGGCACCTTGCGGGCCGCCTGCTGCCACAGCGTTTGTTTCGCCAGTGCGGCATCCAGCCGCCACAAAGCGCAGTCCAGCGCGTTACGGGCTGAACCGGCAGCGAGACGGGTTTGCAACGCGTCACGGCTGAGGCCAGCTTCAATATCGGCCTGTAACGCTTCAAGCTGGGCATGCACGCTTTCAGCGGTTTCGCTATAACGCGGCGTTGGCGTACATTCACCGCGCCCGATAAAACCGTTCTGTTCTAACGTGACGCGAATGACCGTTACCGCAGTACGGGTGCCGCGTGAGATGGCAAACGGACGCGCTAAAGGCAGCTCCAGCAGCTGAATCTGCATGCGACGCATCTTAGCCCTGCTCCTTCAGCAACGCTGCGATCGCGTCGATACCAAAGCGCACCGGATCGGTCGCAGGAACACCAAACTCAGCACTGACCTGTGCGCAATAGTCGCGGGCTTCTTGTTCAGGGAAATTAGAGGTATTGATAGCAAAACCGGCGAGTTGGACGTTGTCGCTGGTCACTGCAGCGGCGCGCAGGTTAGCGTCAACGCAATCGGCCAGGCTAACCATCGGTTGATGCGGCAAGTGACGCATATGCGGACGGCCCATTTCATGACACATCACCAGCCAATGTGGCTGTGCGCCATGAATCAGCCCCATGCTGACGCCTGCATAAGAAGGATGGAACAGTGAACCCTGACCTTCGACAATATCCCAGTGATCGTCATCGTTAGCTGGCGAAAGCGCCTCTGCTGCACCTGCGATGAAATCGGCAATCACTGCATCAATCGCAATGCCTTCGCCTGCAACCAGAATGCCGGTTTGCCCGGTAGCGCGGAAATCCGCTTTCATTCCGATCTCGCGCATTGCCGCTTCCAGCGCCAGCGAAGTGTACATTTTGCCGACCGAACAATCCGTACCGACCGTTAAGATGCGTTTACCGCTGCGTTTTTTACCGCTGCCAACATCCAATTTTGGCCGCATATGGCGAATATCGAACAGTTCCACGCCATGCTCTTGTGCTAACGCCACCAGTTCCGGTTCATCAGCCAGGCGATGATGCAAGCCGCTGGCAACGTTCATTCCTGCGGTGATCGCCTCGGTTACGGTTGCTAGCCAATGCGTGGGCAAATATCCGCCTGCGTTAGCGGTACCGAGTACCAGTGTTTTCGCGCCGTGCGCTTTCGCTGTCGCGATGTCGAGTTCTTCCAGGCCAAGGCTGACCGTGCAGCCCGGCAAACGGATTTCACCAACGCATTGTTCAGGACGCCATACATGAATGCCGCGCGCTGTTTTGGCTGCCAGCGGATCGGTGACATCACCAAGGAAAAGCAAATAAGGTTGAGGGATCAGCATGATGTTTCTCTTTATTCCGTCAGAGTTTAGGGGGCCTGAACGGAATATTTCATGCAGATGACAGCGTGACGAATGCTTGTTTGATGCTGGGGTATAACCTACAGCTATGTGTAGATCGCCTGCTTATGGTTGTAAGTCTGAGGGCGCTTAAAAAGGCGAAAAAGAGGGCGTTACAGCGAAAAAGCGAGAGGAAAAAGTGATAATCACCGGTCGATCCCTGACCGCGATTATCGAGGGTTTCTTGCGGGGTGTTTAGTACATTGCACCCGGCGGTACGTGTTTAAACGTTTCAACGTAAGCGCGGAACACGTACTTAATAATGCGTTTCATGTGTCACCTGTTTCAAAATTTGTTGAAGAAATACGCGAAAAGTATAACTTCCGCGCATTTTACAGGCAATAAATTTTGAAGTAGATCACATTTTTTGGGTTTTTTGCTTTTTACTCAGTCACGGCTTAAGCGAAGTAACCAAGATGTTGGAACAGAATCGTTGAGCCCACTGCAATCAAGACTAAACCTCCGAGCACTTCGGCCCATTTGCCAAGGATCGGACCAATAAAACGCCCGACCAGTACGCCGGTGGTGGCCATGACGGTGGTAGCCGCGCCGATGGTTAACGCCGTGGTAATAATATTGACCTGCAAAAAAGCCAAACCAACGCCGACCGCCAGCGCATCCAAACTGGTCGCTACGGCCGTGGTGGCCAGCACCATAAACCCGTGCTGCTGTGGCGCTTCGCAAGGTTCTGCGACATTTTGGCGAAAACCTTCCATCATCATACGGCCACCCAGAAAGGCCAGCAGAATAAAGGCAACCCAATGATCCCACGCCATAATGTAGCGGCTGGCTGCAAGTCCGATTGCCCAGCCAATTAATGGCGTTAAGGCTTCAATCGAACCAAAAATCAGACCGGTACGCAGCGCTTCTTTGAATCCAGGACGATGCAGCGTGGCACCTTTGCCGAGTGCAGCGGCAAAAGCGTCCATGGACATACCTAAGGCAAGAATGAGCGTGGCAATAAAAGTCATGATTTCAGGTATTGCGATGAAAAAAGCCAGAGTTACCGCTGATTTCACCACACATTTTGTTCAGTAATGAAAAAGTGGCCGCAGTCTAGCACGCATTACTAAAGATAAAAAGACAGTAAAATCATGGATTTAAGTATAGCAAAGGCTATAACTTTTAACAGCCGCTATGTTTGACGCTAAGTTGATGGTGTAAAAGCATTTTCTGAGACCTGTCTTAGTGATTTAAGACCGTTTTTGACGCCCGGTTCGGCATTGTGGGATTGAACCGCAACGTGGATTGCCCGAAAATAGCGGGCTAACCCTTTGAGAAAGTCGCTAATGAATAACCCATTCGAAACAGTCATTATCCCAGGCGGTATTTTATTGCTGGGTTTCCTCTCCGCCCTGCTGCTGCCCGCGCCCGCTTTTGGCATCACTTTGGCGCAACGCCTGATGGAGATGTTTCATTTCCAGGATCTCAGCCAGCTTTACACCGTGGTTTTTTGCATTTGGTTTTTGCTGCTGGGAACGGTGGAGTTCTTTGTGATTCGTTTTGTCTGGCGCCGCTGGTTTAGGGTTTAAACCTGAGCTTGAAAGCGGCTCTTTCTCTCTGCTGACATAACAAAGCGCGATGGCTGTTTAGGTTTGCAGCCTGTTTGAATACACACAAATATGTAACATAATTTTTACAGAAAGGTGATTCAGATCACGTAACCAAAAAATCGCATAAATTCTCAACTATTTTTTTATTGTTTATAATCATTAAGTTAATTAATTCCTTAAAAACTCAGCGGTTTCCTCTGCTGTTTTTCGCTTAAACCCACCTGCAACATATTACTCGGTTAACTTACTGAGTTAATGGTAAAAAGACCTTATATCCCGCCGCCTTTGATGATTAATTCTTATGCTGAATCATTTCTGCATTTAAAAAATAAACAAATGTTTAATTCAGATGCGAGAATGTTATATTCCTAAGACAAAGCATAACGTGCAGTTAACCGTTATCACCGCTTTAACCTATACCTGAGTCTTAACCTTAAGAGATAGCGCAACGCGCTCGAACGAAGCGTGTCTATTTCGCCTGCAAACCTGTTGAGCTTCAGGTCAACAGAAGAGGAGATGTCGCCTCATGTGCAATTCAGCTGTAAACCTTGCGCTCGCGATGAGTGCCATTGGCAAGGACACCACCACGCAGGAGCGTAAAGACGTCGATGTTCTGCTTATCGGCGCGGGCGTCATGAGCGCAACCTTAGGCGCATGGCTGCAAGACTTAGAGCCAGACTGGTCAATCGAAATGGTCGAGCGTCTGGACAGCGTGGCTGAAGAGTCGTCGAATGGCTGGAACAATGCGGGCACCGGCCACGCTGCGTTGGCCGAGCTGAACTATACGCCGCAAAAGGCCGACGGCAGTATCGACATCTCTAAAGCGGTGGCGATCAACGAATCCTTCCAGATTTCACGCCAGTTTTGGGCTTATCACGTCCAGAAAGGCAATCTGAAGAACCCTAAAAGCTTTATCCACAGTACGCCGCACATGAGTTTTGTCTGGGGCGAGGATAACGTTTCGTTTCTGCGCAAGCGCTTCAAGGCGTTGCAGAAAAGCACCTTGTTCCGTGGCATGGATTACTCAGAAGATGCTCAGCAGATTGAGGAGTGGATCCCGCTGGTAATGAAAGGCCGCGATCGCAGCCAGAAAGTGGCCGCGACCTGGACCGAAATGGGTACCGACGTTAACTTCGGCGAAGTCACGCGTCAGCTGATTGCAGCGCTGGAGAAAAAGCCTCATTTCCGTCTGCGCCTGCATCAGGAAGTGCGTGATATCAGCCGCCTCGATGATGGTCGCTGGCAGGTCACGCTGCACTGTCTGGCAAGCGGTACGCAGCGCACGCTGACGGCGAAAACGGTGTTTATCGGTGCAGGTGGTGCGGCACTGCCGCTGCTGCAAAAAGCCGGTATCCCGGAAGCCAGCGGCTATGCAGGTTTTCCGGTCGGCGGTTCTTTCCTGGTCACCGAAAACCCAGAAGTTGTGAAACAGCACATGGCGAAGGTCTATGGCAAAGCCAGCGTTGGCGCACCGCCGATGTCTGTGCCACACGTTGATACTCGCGTGTTGGATGGTAAGCAAGTGTTGCTGTTCGGGCCGTTTGCGACCTTCTCTACCAAGTTTTTGAAGCAAGGTTCACTGCTGGATATGTTCGCTTCCATGAACAGTTCGAACCTGCTGCCGATGATGCATGTGGGTTTGAAAAGTTTTGACCTGGTGAAATACCTGATGGATCAGGTACTGCAAAGCGATCGCGATCGAATGGATGCGCTGCGCGCGTACGTTCCGCAAGCTAAGCAGGAGGACTGGCGTCTGGTGACAGCGGGCCAACGTGTGCAAATCATCAAGAAAGATGAGAAAGAAGGCGGCGTGCTGCGCCTTGGCACCGAAGTAGTGGCATCGGAAGATGGCTCGATTTCTGCCCTGCTTGGCGCATCACCAGGTGCATCAACCGCCGCACCGATCATGCTGGAGTTGATGCAAAAAGTGTATCCCGAGCAGATGGCATCGCCGGAATGGCAGAACAAAATCCGCACTGTGATCCCATCCTGGGGCCGCAAACTGAATGGTGATGTGGCGCTGACAGAACGCGTCCTGGCTGATACCAGCCGTATTTTGCAGCTTGAATACGTCGCGGTCACGCCCATGGCTGCCAACGACGAAGGCCGCGAAACCGCGCACGTTGTGGGAAAGTAACCGGCTGAGCTTTCTTCCAAGGCCTCGCATTGCGAGGCCTTTTTGTTTGCCGCTGGCCTGGTCGACTCACTGATTCTCTATTAGGGTTAGTGGTGTGCTGCACACCATTTGCCACTGAATCAGGAGGAAATGATATGTCCCAACCGACCGCCGCCGCTGAACTCACCTTGCTGGATCGCTATTGGCGCGCTGCCAATTACCTTTCTGTTGGACAGATTTACCTGATGGCAAACCCGCTACTGCGTGAGCCGCTGAAACCGGAACACATCAAGCCCCGCCTGCTTGGGCATTGGGGCACTACACCCGGTCTGAATTTTATCTATGCCCATCTCAATCGCATCATCCGCCAGCAGGATCTCAACCTGATTTATATCTGTGGGCCAGGACATGGTGGCCCCGGAATGGTGGCGAATACCTGGTTAGAGGGCAGCTACAGCGAAATTTATCCGCACATTAGTCAGGATGCGGAAGGTATGCAGCGGCTATTTAAGCAATTTTCTTTTCCCGGTGGGATTCCAAGCCATGCCGCGCCGGAAACGCCGGGTTCGATAAACGAAGGGGGTGAGCTGGGCTATTCGCTTTCTCACGCGTTCGGCGCGGCTTTTGATAACCCCGATTTAGTGGTGCCTTGTGTGATTGGCGATGGCGAAGCGGAAACCGGGCCGCTGGCGTCAAGCTGGCACGGCATCAAATTCCTTAATCCTGAACGTGACGGCGCGGTGCTACCGATCCTGCATCTCAACGGCTACAAAATTGCTAACCCGACGATTCTTGGTCGCGCCAGCGATGACGATTTGCATCAGTTGTTCAGCGGTTATGGCTACGAACCGCTGTTTGTGTCGGGTCATGAACCTGAAAAAATGCATGTGCAGATGGCTGATGCCCTGGATAACGCCTTTGCGAAAATCGCCACTTACCAGCGTGAAGCACGCGAAGGCCATGCCACAGAAGGTATTCCGCGCTGGCCAATGATTATTCTGCGCAGCCCTAAAGGCTGGACTGGCCCGCAAACCGTTGATGGCAAAAAAGTAGAAGATTTCTGGCGTGCCCATCAGGTGCCGGTTTCAGGCTGTCGTGAAAATGATGATCACCGCAAAATTCTTGAAGAGTGGATGCGCAGCTATCAGCCAGAAGATCTGTTTGATGAAAACGGTACGCTGAAAGCTGAATTACAGGCGCTGGCACCGCAGGGCGACAAACGCATGGGCGCTTCACCCTTTGCTAATGGCGGCTTACTGCGACGCGAACTGAATGTGCCAGATATTCGCGAATTTGCTTTTGATACGCAAAAACCCGGCTCACAACAGGCGCAAGCTACCGAGCATCTGGGTCGTTATTTAAGCGCCATCTTTCAGCGAAATAAAGATAATTTCCGTCTGTTTGGCCCAGATGAAACTGCGTCAAATCGCCTGACGCCCGTGTTTGATGTCACCAGTAAAACGTGGCTTGAGGCCGTTAAGCCTTATGACGAACAGCTGGCCCGCGATGGTCGGGTAATGGAAATTCTCAGTGAACATCAGTGTCAGGGTTGGCTGGAAGGTTATTTACTTACGGGCCGCCACGGCTTGTTCAACTGTTATGAAGCGTTTATTCATATCGTCGACTCTATGTTTAATCAGCACGCTAAATGGCTGAAAGTGACGCGCAAGCTGGGCTGGCGTAAACCGATCTCCTCGCTGAATTATCTGCTTTCCTCTCACGTGTGGCGGCAGGACCATAATGGCTACAGTCATCAGGACCCAGGCTTTATCGATCATGTTGCCAACAAGAAAGCTGACATTGTGCGCATCTATTTGCCGCCAGATGCCAACACACTGCTGTGGGTTGGCGATCACTGTTTACGCACCTGGGATCGTATCAACGTGATTGTGGCAGGCAAGCAGCCCGCGGCGCAGTGGCTGGATATGGACAGTGCGATTGCGCACTGCGAAGCGGGCATGGGCGAATGGCGCTGGGCAGGCACCACACCAGAAGGCGAATCGCCCGATGTTGTCATGGCCTGCGCTGGCGATGTGCCGACGCTGGAAACCCTGGCTGCGGTCGATTTACTGCGCGGCTATTTGCCTGATTTGCGTATTCGCGTGGTAAACGTGGTGGATCTTCTTGCACTGCAAACGCAAGATCAGCATCCGCACGGCAAATCCGAAGCAGATTTTGATGCGCTGTTTACGCAAGATAAACCGGTGATTTTTGCGTTCCACGGTTATCCGAGCCTGATTCATCGCCTGACCTATCAGCGTAACAACGACCGCAACTTCCATGTACGCGGTTTTAATGAAGAAGGCACTACCACCACGCCATTTGATATGACAGTGCTTAATGAACTCGATCGTTATCATCTGGCGCAGGAGGCGATTCTGCGCGTGCCGGGCCTTGCCGATAAACACCCCGAGCTGTTGGATGACCTGCAGGAACGCATTGCGGAGCACCATCGTTACGTACGGGAATATGGCGAAGATATCCCGGAAGTGCGCGACTGGTTGTGGCCATCACAGGACGAGCCGGGCGCACCCGATTAAGCCGCGAGTGCATCCACCAGCATCCACGCTGTCGTTGCAACCAGCGACAGCGCCATCAAACTGTTAAACAGGCGGCGCTTCCACTCAATTTGCAGGTGGCTGCGCAGCCGATCACCCAATGCCGCCCAGACTAAAATGCACGGCAAATTAAGCAGCATAAAACCGATCATTACCGTCAGTACGCCGCTGCTGGTGCTGTAAAGCAGCGCGACGTTACTCGCCATCAGCCAGGCTTTAGGGTTAATTGCCTGAAAACAGGCACCGCCTAACAGCGACATCGGCTGCGGCTTAGCCCGCAATTCCGGCGCGCCTGCCCGAAACAGCTTCCACGATAGCCACAGTAAATAGGCACATCCCACCAGCGTTAGCGGCAGGCGAATCGTCGCCATCCAGTGCAGCAAGAGTTCCAGTGCCATGCCCGCAATCGCCGTTTGCACCGCACAACCAATCATAATGCCAAACACCATGGGCAAGGTACGCCGCATACCAAAATTGACACCTGATGTTGCAAGCAACAGGTTATTGGGGCCAGGCGTAATGGACATAACGGTGACATAACTGAAAAAAGAGGGATCGAGCATGATGGCTTTCCGGGTAGTGAACAGAGCTTCATGCTACGGCGATAAAAACAATGGTAACAGAGACACAAAATTACTATTGTGATGGTTACAGTTAAGATTATTTAAAATTGTACCCCTTAATTTTGGAGACTTCTGTGTCCCTTGCGCCATCAACCGATCAACGCCTTTATCAGCAGCTAGCAGATAACTTTGCTGAGGCGATCCATCAAGGTACGCTGAAGCCCGGCAAACGCCTTCCCGCTATTCGTCGGGTAGCCCAATCGCAGCAGGTTAGCGTTAATACTGTACTTAATGCCTGGCAACTGCTGGAAGATCGCGGCTTAATCGAGGCGCGTCCCCAATCAGGATATTATGTCCGAAGCGTATTACCGGCGGTGACGCGCGACGCGCCGCATAAAGCGCGCGTCAGAGATCCCAGCAGTGAAAAACTGGACCTTATCGATAAAGTATTTGCTGCGCAAAATCACCCTGATTACATCAATATTTCGCTGGCTTGCCCGCAAGATAGCGAGCTGTTTCCCTCGGCGCGGATTGGCCGCATTACCGCTTCATTATTACGTCGAAATCCCAACATGATTGGGCGCTATGCGCTTCCGCCTGGTAGTGAGCGCTTACGGGAGGAGATCGCGCGGCGCGCTTTGCATGCCGGGCAATCTTTGACTTCTGATGAGATCACGCTGACGCACGGTTGCATGGAGGCGTTGCAGCTGGCCTTACGTGCGGTAACTCAACCGGGCGACTGTATTGGGCTGGAGTCACCGACTTACTTTTTCCTGTTTCCGCTGCTGGCGTCGCTGGGCCTGAAGGCGCTGGAGATTCCTACCGATCCGCAGCAAGGCTTATCGCTGGATGCGCTGGAAATGCTGCTGCAGGAGAAGCGTATCCAGGCGCTGATTACCATGCCGAGTGCGCAGAATCCGCTGGGTTACTGCATGTCGCTGGAGAATAAGAAGCGGCTTGCGAAGTTAGTGAATACTTACCAGATTCCAATGCTGGAAGATGGCCTGTATGACGAATTGCAGTTTGACTGGCCGCTCTCACCTGCCGTGAAAGCCTTTGATCAGCAGGGTTGGGTGCTTTACTGCACCAGCTTTACCAAAACCGTGGCACCCGATTTTCGCATTGGTTGGATTGCTGCCGGGCGTTTTCATGATGCGGTGGCGCGACTCAAAGCGGTTTCCTCTATGGCTGAATCGGCGCTGCTGTCTGAAACCCTGGCGGAATTTTTAGCTAACGGCGGTTACGATCATCATCTTCGTACGTTACGACGCCGTTATGCCGCGAATCTGGATGAAGCGCGAGGATTGATTGCGCGTTACTTCCCGCAAGGCACGCGCGCGACGTTGCCGCGCGGTGGTTTTGTATTTTGGGTCGAGTTGCCGGGTGGAGTGAATACTACCGAAATGTTTGATCGCCTGCTGCGCGAGCAAATTTGCGTCACGCCCGGCGCGCTCTACTCTTTGAGTGAACGCTATAACCATGCGTTGCGCCTCTCCTGCTGTTACCCGTTTGATGACCGCTATACCTGGGCTATCAAGCGGGCTGGCGCGGTGGCTTGCGAACTGGCGGGTTTGCCGCCAGGTCAGGATCAAGGCGTACCGTTACGGCCCCAAACGGTGTAGCCGTGGCGTTCGGTCAGCCGTTCGTAATAGGTGCGCACCGCCGGATAATCGGGATGATCCAATGGGGTTTCAAACCAGCGGTTCACCGCCAGGCCAACTGGAATATCAGCCAGCGTAAAGTTACGCCCTGCGACGTAGCGCCCGGTTTTTTTTAGCTGCTGATCAAGGATATTCATGGTGTGCGACCAGCCTTTACACGCGGCAGCCAGCAAGCGTGGATCCTGATGGGCAGGCGAATTGCGCACCAGCGACATAAACGCGTAGCGCCAGGACGTATTAAGCTCGGTGGATTGCCAATCCATCCACTGATCGACAGGCGCACGCGCCTGCGGTTGTGTCGGATAAAGCCATTCGCCGCTGTAAGCGTTGACCAGGTAGCGCAGGATGGCGTTGGATTCCCACAGCACGAAGTCATCATCTTTGAGTACCGGAATCAGCGCATTGGGATTGAGCGCCATGAACTCGGGCGAGTGCAGCGATTTGTTGTTGTCGCCCCACTCTTCGCGTTCGTAATCAAGATCCAATTCTTCACACAGCCATAAAACTTTGCGCACGTTGATTGAGGAAGCGCGTCCAAGAATTTTCAACATAACCAGCTCCACCAGCGAAATCTTTAACTTATTCATAACGCTGTTAACAGTGATAAGCAATCACCAGACAGAAAAAGCCTTTTGCAAACCCTAATCAGCAAGGAGAGACAATGAAGGTCGCGTTTAAGCAAGTAGATGTGTTTACTTCGTCAGCATTTAACGGTAATCCGCTGGCTGTGATCATGGATGCACAGGGATTGAGTGATGAACAGTTGGCCGCGATTGCGCGCTGGACGAATTTGTCAGAAACCACCTTTGTGCTGCCACCACAAGATGCGCAGGCGGATTATCGCGTGCGCATTTTTACCGTTGAAGGCGAGCTGCCGTTTGCTGGACATCCCACGCTGGGCACCGCTCATGCGCTGCTTGAAGCGGGTTGGCCGACTAAAACGCCAGGAGAGATTGTACAGGAGTGCGGGGTGGGTAACATCACGGTGAAAATCGGTGCCGGCGGTGCGCTGGCCTTTGCGGCACCGGCTGCAACCTTAACGCCCTATAACGATGCCTTGATGAGCAGTGCCTTAAACAGCGACGCGTTCGATCATACGCACAGCGCCACGGTGGCAGACATGGGAATCCGCTGGTTGTTGATTCCGATGATCAGCGCCGACGCGGTGTTGGCAATCCAACCTGACGTCAGCGATATGCAGCGCTTGAAGAAACATGCTGGCGTAAATGGCGTGATGGTGTTTGGTCGCCTGCCAGAAGGCGAAGCGGAGCAGTATGAAGTACGCGGATTACTGGTAGAAAACGGCAGCCTGACAGAAGATCCGATCACCGGCAGCGCTAACGCCTGCCTGGCGCGTTACTTTGCCGCGCAAGGCCAAATCAGCGCGTATCGTGTACGTCAGGGCACCGCCATTCAGCGTGCAGGCCGCGTGCAAGTCGATTTCGACGGCGAAAGAATTTGGATTGGTGGTAACACCGTTACGGTTATCGACGGCACGATTCAGTTATAAAAGCGGTCAGCGGTAAAAGAAACGGGCGACATCGTGTCGCCCGCACGCTTAAATCGACTGCCCGCCTGATGCTTCAATGCGTTGACCGGTGATCCAGCCGGTTTCGTCACTCAGCAATGCGGTGATGGCATTGCCAATATCGTCTGGCAAGCCCACGCGTCCCAACGCCGTTAGTGAAGCGATGTGCTTGTTCATTTCTGGGTTGTCACGCACCCGACCGCCACCAAAATCGGTTTCTATCGCGCCTGGCGCCAAAATGTTGACGCGGATACCGCGCTCACCTAACTCTTTCGCCTGATAACGCGTTAAGACCTCCATCGCGGCTTTGATCGAGCCGTAGGTGCCAGAACCTGGCAGGATGATGCGCGTCAGTCCGCTGGAGATATTCAGGATGCGTCCGCCATCGGCAATCACGGGCAACAGTTTCTGCGTCAGGAAAAAAGGGCCTTTGAAATGGACATTGATCAGACTATCAAATTCCTCTTCGGTGGTTTCCGCGAAAGGTTTGTAATGACCGATGCCAGCATTGTTCACTAAATAATCAAAGCTTTCTCGCTGCCAGCGATTTTGCAGCGCGTTTTTTACTGCGGTCACGAAGCCGTCAAATTGTTGAGTATCGCCGACATCCAGTGCCAGCGCGACTGCACGGCCACCGAGCGCTTCAATCTCCTTAACAACCGCCTGCGCCTCTTCTGCCTGACTACGGTAGGTCAAAATGATATCGGTCTGCCTGGCTGCTAGTTTTAGGGCTGCATTCTTGCCTAAACCACGACTTCCGCCAGTAATTAACGCTATTTTATGACTCATACTTCGCTCCTGTTGCAAAATTGAACACGCGTTAAGGATATTCGCTAATAATTGATCCATAAACGCAGTTCAATACGCATCACTGTTTCACTTAAAACAACAATCGGTGAACAACATGGATAAAATTCACGCAATGCAGGTGTTCGTCCGGGTTGCCGAAATGGGCAGTTTTACCCGAGCTGCAGAAAGTTTAGGTCTTCCTAAGGGCAGCGTGTCGCGGCAGTTACAGGCGCTGGAAAATCAGATGGGAACGCGGCTATTGCATCGCACCACGCGTCGCGTGCAACTGACTCAAGATGGGCTGGTTTATTACGATCGCTGCCTGGACATGCTGTCGATCCTGGATGATATGGACAGCCTGTTTCAACACGATCCCGCCACCCTAAGCGGCAAGCTGCGCGTGGATATGTCGGTGGCGATGGCAACCGGTTTTGTCCTGCCGCGCTTGCCGGAATTTTTGCAGCACTATCCCGGTATCGAATTAGAACTCAGCAGCAGCGATCGCCAGGTTGATGTGGTTCGGGAAGGGTTTGATTGCGTGATTCGCGTTGGCGAACTGAAAGATTCAGGCTTGATTGCCCGTAAGATCGGCAGCTACAGCTTGATCAATTGCGCAAGTCCTGGCTACCTTTCGCGCTTTGGTATGCCGATTCGCCTGGAAGAATTATCGCAACATGCGATGGTGCATTACACCCAACAGCTGGGCCAACCTTCACCCGGTTTTGAGTATTTCGATGGCAAACTGACGCATTTCGTCAAGACGGGCGGCGTGGTGACGGTGAACAGCACCGAAACGTATCGCGCTGCCTGCCTGGCAGGTTTGGGCATTATTCAGGTGCCGGCGATTGGCATTCAAAAACTGCTGGAGTCGGGTGAGCTGGTCGAAGTACTGCACCATTTTCCGGCGAAACCGATGCCTATCCATCTGCTCTACCCACATCGGCGCAACGTAGCACGGCGTGTGCGGGTATTTATGGAGTGGCTGAGCCAGGTCTTGCAGGAGTACGTTACCTGACAAGCTATAATTTATTTTTTATTAATAACAGGATGATGAGCGTCTATGACAGACAACCAGGAAAAACCACACGATACGCAGCCTGATAAGCCGCTGATCGATATCAAGACCGGCAATAAATCTGTCGATAAATCCATTGTTCGCGTGTCGCGTTTTGCCGCCTGGTTTCAGGCTATTCCCGCGGTTGCGCATTTCATTCGTGCGCTTGATCGCTTTAACGATCGTCTCGGCAGCCAGTTTGGTGCCGCCATTACCTATTTTTCTTTTTTATCGTTGATCCCGATTTTGATGGTCTCCTTTGCCGCGGTGGGTTTTGTGTTGGCATCCAATCAGGATCTGTTGACCGATGTGATCAACAAGATCGTGAGCAGCATCAGCGATCCCACGTTGGCAACCACGCTAAAGAACACGGTGAATACGGCGGTTCAACAGCGTGCGACGGTGGGAATCACCGGTTTACTGCTGGCACTCTATTCAGGATTGAACTGGATGGGCAATCTGCGTGAAGCGATTCGCGCGCAGTCGCGTGACGTTTGGGAACGCAAGCCCGACGATAAAGAGAAGATTTGGAAACGCTACCTCCGCGATCTCTTGTCGCTGATCGGTTTAATGCTGGCGTTGGTTATCACCCTATCGCTGACCTCTGTTGCCGGTTCTGCGCAGGAAACCATTGTGCGTGCGTTAGGGCTGGATGGCATTGAATGGCTGCGCCCCGCGCTGACTATCATCGCGACGTCGATTTCCGTCTTAGCCAACTATCTGCTGTTTCTGTGGATTTTCTGGATTCTGCCGCGCCACAAGCCACGTAAAAAAGCACTGTTTCGCGGTACGCTGCTGGCGGCGATTGGCTTTGAGGTGATTAAATTTGTGATGACGCTAACGCTGCCCAAGCTGGCTAGTTCACCTTCTGGCGCCGCCTTTGGCTCGGTGCTGGGCTTAATGGCCTTTTTCTATTTCTTCGCGCGTTTGACGCTGTTTTGTGCGGCCTGGATCGCTACGGCTAAGTACAAAGATGACCCGCGCATCTCGGAAACGGTTAAAGATTCACGTAACCGTTGATGACAAAGCGTTAACAACAGCGGAAAATCTTTCCCCTCGCCTATTTTTCATGCAAATAGCAGGATGAATAGCTGAGGGGTCTCTTTTATTAAGCCATTTTGTAGAGTATCCCGCCAAAATTCCGCCACTTCACCCTGACATAACCCGACATTAGTTAAGAGACAGAAATTATCCACTTTTTGGCCGCTAAAGCCTGTTGTGTCGCGGTTTTTCGTCATTGAATGACGTCATACAGGTGCGTAAGATTCTTGGTCTCATTTACAAATAAGATACAGTTATGCAAGCCTCCATCTCAGAAAAAATCGACAAGCAATATGATCCAACGCCGGTCAATTCGCGTAGCAAAGTGGTTATTGCATCGCTGGTCGGTACAGCCATTGAATTCTTCGATTTCTATATTTATGCCACTGCCGCCGTGATTGTTTTTCCGCACATCTTTTTCCCACAAGGTGATGCCACCGTCGCGACGCTACAATCACTGGCGACTTTTGCCATCGCCTTCGTGGCGCGTCCAATTGGCTCCGCGCTATTTGGCCACTTTGGTGATCGCATTGGCCGTAAAGCCACGCTGGTCGCTTCACTGCTGACCATGGGCATTTCTACCGTGGTGATTGGCCTGCTGCCAAGTTATGAAACCATTGGTGTGATGGCACCGCTGCTGCTGGCACTGGCGCGATTTGGGCAGGGTTTGGGATTAGGCGGCGAATGGGGCGGCGCGGCGCTGCTGGCAACCGAAAACGCACCGGCTAAGAAGCGTGCGCTGTACGGTTCATTCCCGCAGCTGGGCGCACCGATCGGCTTCTTTTTTGCCAACGGAACGTTCCTGTTGCTCTCCTGGCTGCTTACCGATCAGCAGTTCATGGATTGGGGCTGGCGCGTGCCGTTTATCCTTTCCGCCGTGCTGGTGTTAATTGGTTTGTATGTACGCGTTTCGCTGCATGAAAGCCCGGTGTTTGCCAAGGTGCAAAAAGAGAAGAAACAGGTGCGTGTACCGATTGTGGCGCTGCTAAGCAAGCATATGACCGCGACGATCCTTGGCACCTTTATCATGCTCGCGACCTATACGCTGTTTTACATCATGACCGTTTACTCCATGAGTTACGGCACCGCAGCGGCCCCTGCTGGCCTTGGGTTCTCGCGTAACAGTTTCCTGTGGATGCTGATGGTGGCCGTGATTGGCTTTGGCATCATGGTGCCGATTGCCGGTATCCTGGCTGACCGCTTTGGTCGTCGTAAAACCATGATCACCATTACCCTGCTGATTATCGTTTTTTCGTTTATGTTCCCGATGCTGTTGGGTTCAGGATCGCAAGCGCTGGTCATGGTCTTCTTGCTGCTCGGCCTGAGTATCATGGGTTTGACCTTCGGCCCAATGGGCGCGCTGCTGCCGGAGTTGTTCCCGACAGAAGTGCGTTATACCGGCGCGTCGTTCTCCTATAACCTCTCATCGATTCTTGGTGCGTCCGTTGCGCCTTATATCGCAACCTGGTTGAACACCCACTATGGTTTGCAGGCGGTAGGGTTCTATCTGGCTTCAATGGCGGTGCTGACGCTGATTGCGTTGATTGCCTGTAAAGAGACGCGCAACCAAACGCTGTATGAGGCGTAATTGCTAAGACTTCGGCTTCAGTAGTGATGAGAAACCCGGCTCAGGCCGGGTTTTTTATTGGGGTTGGGTTGGGTTGGGTTGGGTTGGGTTGGGTATTTGATGGTGCACGCTGTCCCCCATCCCGGTTACTCCTGAGTAAGGTGTCGTTTGTCCCCCACCTCGGTCCTCCCCCATAAATGGGGGAGGAAGATGCTGCTATCTGTTAGTTATGAAGCTACATGCTCCCCCGCTTCGCGGGGGAAGGCCGGGATGGGGGCAGCGCGCACCGACAAACGACACCTTATCTAGCCTGCCTGGAATGGGGCAGCGCGCACCAACAAAGACACCTTATTTAGCCTGCCCGGAATGAGGCAGCGAGTACCAAATTCAGCCCATAAAAAAACCCCGGCAAGCCGGGGTTTCTCTGCTGAAAATCGTGTTACCGAGGATTAACCAGCGACAGCGATACGCTTCATATCAGTCATGTAGCCACGCAGTTTGCGGCCTACGGTTTCGATTGCATGCTGACGAACCGCTTCGTTGACATCACGCAGCTGTGCGTTATCAACCTGAGTCCCTTCAACCGCTTTGCCCAGATCGCCCGGCTGCAGAGTGGTCATGAACTCTTTCAGCAGCGGAACAGCCGCGAAGGAGAACAGATAGTTACCGTACTCGGCGGTGTCAGAGATAACCACGTTCATCTCATACAGACGCTTACGTGCAATGGTGTTAGCAATCAGTGGCAGCTCATGCAGTGATTCATAATAAGCTGACTCTTCAATGATGCCTGCATCAACCATGGTTTCGAAAGCCAGCTCAACGCCTGCTTTCACCATGGCAACCATCACAACGCCTTTGTCGTAGTATTCTTGCTCTTCGATTTTACCTTCGTACTGAGACGCGGTTTCAAACGCAGTTTGGCCGGTCTCTTCACGCCAGGTCAGCAGATTTTTGTCATCATTCGCCCAGTCAGCCATCATGCCAGAAGAGAATTCGCCGGAGATGATGTCGTCCATGTGCTTCTGGAACAGGGGAGCCATGATGGTTTTTAACTGTTCAGACAGCGCATAAGCGCGCAGTTTCGCCGGGTTAGAGAGGCGATCCATCATCAAGGTAATACCACCAAATTTCAGCGATTCGGTGATGGTTTCCCAGCCGAACTGAATCAGTTTTTCAGCATAGGTCGGATCGGTACCTTCAGCCACCAGCTTGTCGAAGCACAGCAGTGAACCCGCCTGCAACATGCCACACAGAATGGTTTGCTCGCCCATCAGGTCAGATTTTACTTCAGCCACGAAAGAGGATTCCAACACACCAGCGCGATCGCCGCCGGTTGCCGCAGCCCACGCTTTAGCGATGGCCATGCCTTCGCCTTTTGGATCGTTTTCTGGGTGAACTGCGATCAGCGTAGGTACGCCGAAACCACGTTTATATTCTTCACGCACTTCGGTGCCCGGACATTTCGGTGCAACCATCACCACGGTGATGTCTTTACGGATGGTTTCACCGACTTCAACGATGTTAAAGCCGTGCGAGTAACCCAGCGCAGCGCCATCTTTCATCAGCGGCTGAACAGCCTGAACGACCGCTGAGTGCTGCTTGTCTGGCGTCAGGTTAACCACTAAATCAGCTTGTGGAATCAGCTCTTCGTAAGTGCCTACTTTGAAACCGTTATCGGTCGCTTTGCGCCACGATGCACGTTTCTCCGCGATGGCTTCCGCGCGCAGAGCGTAGGAAACGTCCAGACCGGAATCGCGCATGTTAAGACCCTGATTCAGGCCTTGAGCACCACAGCCAACGATGACGACTTTTTTGCCTTTCAGAAAGCTAGCGCCGTCCGCGAATTCATCGCGCGCCATGAAACGACATTTACCTAACTGCGCTAACTGATTGCGCAGGTTCAATGTGTTGAAATAGTTGGCCATGGGTACTCCAGTGAGGTTGTGTTTACTGTTTTTGTTTGGATACGACAGCTGATTGCAGCGCCGCGAATGACCCCATCATATGACAGGAAATCTGTTGCTTAAATTGATATATTAACAACGTTACATTGCAATATTTGCAATACCACTTTGAGACGATGCGCATATGGACTTACGAGATCTAAAATTGTTTCTTCATCTGGCTGAAAGCTGTCACTTTGGCCGTACCGCGCGCGCTATGCACGTCAGCCCTTCGACGCTGTCGCGTCAGATACAGCGCCTGGAGGAAGATGTGGGCCACGCGCTTTTTTTACGTGATAACCGCACGGTGACGCTGACTGAAGCAGGTGAGCGCTTGCGCCAGTTCGCGCAACAAACGCTGTTGCAGTATCAACAGCTGCGTCACGTGATGGATCTGAATGGCCCGTCGCTGAGTGGTGAACTCCGTCTTTTCTGCTCGGTAACGGCCGCCTACAGCCATCTCCCGCCGATTCTTGACCGCTTTCGCGCTGAACATCCACAAGTTGAAATCAAGCTCAACACCGGCGATGCCGCCGATGCGGTGGAAAAAGTGCACTCCGGCGATGCCGATCTGGCGATTGCCGGACGGCCTGAAACGCTGCCCGCCAGCATTGATTTTATGCCATTGGGGCTGATCCCGCTGGTGCTGATCGCGCCAGCGCTGCCCTGCACGGTGCGAGCACAAGCCACGCAGCCGACGCCAGACTGGTCACAAATTCCCTTTATCCTGCCGGAACAAGGGCCTGCACGCCGCCGCATCGATTTATGGTTTCGGCGTCACCGCATTCCCAATCCGTTGATTTATGCCACGGTTTCCGGGCATGAAGCGATTGTGTCAATGGTCGCGCTAGGGTGTGGCATTGCCTTGCTGCCTGATGTGGTACTGGAAAACAGCCCAGAACCGGTGCGTAATCGCGTATTGATGCTGGAAAATGTGGAATCGGTCGCGCCATTCGAGCTTGGTGTCTGCGTACAAAAAAAGCGGCTCGGGGAGCCGCTTATTAGTGCATTCTGGAGCCAGCTGTAGTCACCGAAATTTACTGCCCCGCGAGGAAAAAGCGGAACGCCGGGTTCTGGGTTTCATCATGAAAGTCGTAACCCAGATCGGTAAGGTGCTCTTCAAAGCGGGGTTCGATATCGCCCAGTTCAAAGCCCGCCAGCACGCGACCATAGTCGGTGCCGTGGCTGCGGTAGTGAAACAGCGAAATATTCCAGTGGGTCCCGAGCGTTTGCAGAAATTTCAGCAAGGCGCCCGGCGCTTCTGGAAACTCAAAACTGAATAAGCGTTCACGCAGCGGCTTGGATGGACGTCCTCCCACCATGTAACGCACATGCAGCTTCGCCATTTCATCGTCTGACAAATCCACCACCTGATACCCACTTTCGGTCAGATGCGTGATGATTTCACTGCGCTCTTCCAGGCCACGCGTTAAGCGCACACCCACAAAAATGCAGGCTTTGTCAGCATCAGCATAGCGATAGTTGAACTCAGTAATGGAACGTCCACCTAGCGTCTGACAGAACTTCAGGAAACTGCCCTGCTGTTCGGGAATGGTGACTGCCAGCAGCGCTTCACGCTGTTCGCCTAACTCGCAACGCTCGGAGACATAACGTAACCCGTGAAAGTTGACGTTAGCGCCTGATAACACGTGCGCCAGACGTTCGCCTTTGATGTCATGTTGCTGGATGTACTTTTTCATGCCCGCCAGCGCCAGCGCGCCAGAAGGTTCAGCCACGGCACGCACATCTTCGAACAGATCCTTCATCGCGGCGCAGATAGCATCGCTGTCAACGGTGATGATGTCGTCGAGGTATTCCTGGCAGAGACGGAAAGTTTCAGTGCCGATGCGCTTTACCGCCACGCCTTCAGCAAATAAACCCACACGCGGCAGATCAACCGGATGGCCCGCTTCCAGCGCTGCTTTCAGGCAAGCTGAATCTTCTGATTCCACCGCAATCACTTTGATTTGTGGCATTAGCTGTTTGATCAGTACCGCCACGCCCGCCGCCAAACCGCCGCCGCCAACCGGCACAAAAACGCGATCGAGATGCGCATCCTGTTGCAGCAGCTCCAACGCCAGCGTGCCTTGCCCGGCGATCACTGCGGGATGATCAAAAGGCGGAACGAAGGTGTAGCCCCGCTGCTCCGACAATTCAATGGCCTTGGCTTTCGCCTCGTCAAAGTTGGCGCCAAACAGATAAGCCTCACCGCCAAATGCGCGCACCGCATCAACCTTGATATCGGCTGTCGCCAGCGGCATCACAATCAGTGATTTGATACCTAACTTACTGGCGGAGAGCGCCACGCCCTGTGCATGGTTTCCGGCCGAAGCCGTTACCACACCGCGCGCTTTCTGCTCTTCATTCAGACCGGCAATCATCGCGTAGGCGCCACGCAGTTTGAAACTGTGCACCGGTTGACGATCTTCGCGCTTCACCAGAATGGTGTTACCGAGACGCGATGAAATTTTTTCCATTTTTTGCAGCGGCGTTACCTGTGCAACTTCATACACCGGTGAACGCAGCACCGCGCGCAAGTACTCTGCGCCACATGGCGCATCAGGTAGCGGTTGAGACTCAGCCATTAGTTAGCCTCCCAGCTTACTCTTATCACGTACTGCGCCTTTGTCTGCGCTGGTTGCAAGCAAAGCATAGGCACGCAGCGCAAAGGAGACTTCACGTTCACGGTTGACTGGCGTATAAGCCTCAGCACCGCGCGCTTCTTGCTCTTCACGACGCGCATGCAGTTCGTTATCCGGTACCGCCAGCTTGATGCCACGGTTCGGGATATCGATCTCAATGATATCGCCCTCTTTCACCAGCGCGATAGTGCCGCCGCTGGCGGCTTCTGGCGATGCGTGACCAATCGAAAGACCTGAAGTCCCACCTGAGAAACGGCCATCGGTGATCAGTGCACAGCTTTTGCCCAGACCCATGGATTTCAGGTAAGTGGTCGGATAGAGCATTTCTTGCATGCCTGGTCCGCCCTTCGGCCCTTCGTAACGGATGACAACCACATCGCCCGCAACGACTTTGCCACCCAGAATAGCGGCTACCGCATCATCCTGGCTTTCGTAAACTTTCGCCGGGCCACTGAAGGTCAGGCTTTCTTCGTCCACGCCGGCAGTTTTGACGATACAACCATCTTCGGCAATGTTGCCGTACAGTACCGCCAAGCCGCCTTCCTGTGAGTACGCATGCTCGCGGGTACGAATACACCCCTCGGCACGATCGTCATCCAACGTGTCCCAACGGCAATTCTGTGAGAATGCCTGGGTAGTACGAATACCGGCTGGACCTGCGCGGAACATATCCTTCACCGCCTGGTCTTTTGTCAGCATGACGTCGTACTGATCTAACGTCTCACGCATTGTCTGTTGGAGGATGTTGCGGGTGCTGGAGTCGAGCAAACCAGCACGATCCAACTCACCCAAGATCCCGATTACGCCACCTGCACGGTGAACATCTTCCATGTGGTATTTCGGCGTACTCGGCGCCACTTTACACAGTTGCGGCACTTTGCGTGACAAGCGATCAATGTCGGAAATATTGAAATCGATTCCCCCTTCCTGCGCCGCTGCTATCAGATGCAGAACAGTGTTAGTGGAACCGCCCATGGCAATGTCCAGCGTCATGGCGTTCTCAAACGCTGCCTTGGTGGCAATATTGCGCGGCAGCATGTTGACGTCATCCTGCTCGTAATAGCGTTTGGTCAGGCTCACGATGCGCTTACCGGCGTTGATGAAGAGATCTTTGCGGTCTGCGTGAGTTGCCAGCAAGGAACCGTTGCCCGGCTGTGAAAGACCCAGCGCTTCGGTCAGACAGTTCATTGAGTTTGCAGTGAACATGCCGGAGCACGAGCCGCAGGTTGGACACGCAGAGCGTTCGATCTGCTCGCTGTCGGCATCGCTGACGTTTGGGTTGGCGCCCTGAATCATCGCATCAACCAGATCCAGCTTGATGATTTTGTCTGAAAGCTTGGTTTTACCGGCTTCCATTGGACCGCCGGAAACAAAGATCACCGGGATGTTCAGACGCATTGACGCCATTAACATGCCGGGGGTGATTTTGTCGCAGTTAGAGATACAGACCATGGCATCGGCGCAGTGTGCGTTGACCATATATTCAACCGAGTCTGCAATGAGCTCGCGTGAAGGCAGTGAATACAGCATGCCGCCATGCCCCATGGCAATACCGTCATCGACCGCGATGGTGTTGAACTCTTTGGCTACACCGCCCGCCGCTTCAATCTGCTCGGCGACCAGTTTGCCGAGGTCACGCAGATGAACGTGGCCAGGTACGAATTGGGTGAATGAGTTGACCACGGCAATAATCGGCTTGCCGAAATCGTCGTCGGTCATTCCTGTCGCGCGCCACAAGGCACGGGCACCTGCCATATTACGGCCATGGGTGGTAGTGGCGGAACGGTACTTAGGCATGCTCTATTTACTCCAAAATGAATAAGGTCGCGGACGTCGACTGACGCCCGCGCACTATCTAATTATGAGTTAACCGGATCTAACCAGCCCCATTTGTCTTCAGTCTCGCCAGTGAACAGGCCAAAGAATGCCTGCTGGATGCGTGCAGTCACCGGACCACGCTTGCCTTCACCGACCTGGATGCCGTCGACGCTGCGAACCGGGGTGATTTCTGCTGCGGTGCCTGACATAAAGATTTCGTCAGCCAGATACAGCGATTCACGCGACAGCGTTTGCTCACGCACTTCAATGCCCATGTCGATGGCCAGTTTGATGATGGCGTCACGCGTGATGCCCGGCAGTGCAGAGGAAGTGAACGGCGGTGTGAACAGAATGCCATCTTTCACTTCGAATAAGTTTTCACCCGCACCTTCTGAAATATAGCCATTGGTGTCGAGGGCAATACCTTCCTGATAACCGTGACGGCGCGCTTCGCTACCGACCAACAGTGAAGAAAGATAGTTACCACCCGCTTTAGCGGCGGTTGGCAGCGTGTTTGGCGCAACGCGATTCCAGGAAGAGACCATCGCATCAATGCCGTTCTCCAGCGCTTCAGCGCCCAGATAAGCCCCCCACGGGAATGCAGCAATAATCACATCAGTGCTGAAGCCATCTGGCGGGTTCACGCCCAAACCGACGTCACCCACGAATGCCAGCGGACGGATATAGGCGCTTTTCAATTTGTTAACGCGGATAACTTCGCGGCAGGCTTCCATCAACTCGTCAACATTCGGTTTGATTGGAAAACGGTAAATTTTGGCGGAATCGTGCAGACGTTGCATGTGCTCGCGATGGCGGAACACAACCGGTCCGATGTGAGAGTCGTAGCAACGTACGCCTTCAAAAACTGAAGTGCCGTAATGCAACGCGTGAGACATGACGCTAACCTTGGCATCTTCCCACTTAACCATCTCCCCATTGAACCAAATAAAGTCTGCTTTCTTCGTGCTCATTTTTTTATTCCTTTCGCGACTATGCGCGGATTTGTTGTGTTGTCTGTTGTTGAATCTGGACGCACGCGACATCCATCAATTTGCTTAACTGAGAAGACAGTAAATCGACTGAGCGCTGGCTGGCAACGGTCATTTCAATATTAATGTTTTCGGCATTGGCCACTGACGCCATGTTCATGGAACACACCTGGAAACCCCGGTGACGAACTACGCGTAAAATGCGCTCCAATATTTCAGGGCGGAAGCGTGCTTCGATAGACAATTGATGCTGGATCATGCGGTTTTCTCCATCATGTTTGCGTTGCTGGCACCCGGTGGTACCAATGGCCAGACGTTTTCATGCTCATCAATCGCAACATGCAGGAAGTAAGGACCTTCGCTGTTCAGCAGAGCATCAAGTGCGGCGTCGACCTGTTCTTTACGGGTAATACGCTGGCCTGGGATATTAAAGGCGCTCGCCAGTGTAAGAAAATCGGGGTTATCGGACAGATTCGTTTCACTGTAGCGACCATCAAAAAACAGCTGTTGCCACTGGCGTACCATGCCTAAACGTTGGTTATCCAACAATACGATTTTTACCGGCAGCTTGCCGCGTTTGATGGTGCCCAGCTCCTGAATATTCATCATGATAGAGCCATCGCCAGAGACACAGATCACCGTATCTTGCGGACGTGCGACTTGCGCGCCAATGGCGGCTGGCAGCCCAAAACCCATCGTGCCCAGTCCGCTGGACGTAATGAAATTTTCAGGGGCGCTAAAAGACATATGTTGCGCCGACCACATCTGATGCTGTCCGACATCTGTGGTGACTACAGCGTTGGTTGGCTTACGATCGGACAACTGCTTTAACAACAGCGGAGCGTAGATTGCATCACCGGGATGATCGTAACGCCATTCGTGCATTGCCTTGAGGCTTTTTACCTCTTCACGCCAGGCATCAATTTGCAGCGGCTGGCTCAGGGCAGGCAACACATGATTCAGGTCAGCTTGCAGAGAAACATGGGCACGGCGCAGTTTATTGAATTCAGCAGGATCAACATCCAAGTGAATCACGCTAGCAAGCGGCGCAAAGGTATCCAGCTTGCCGGTTACGCGATCATCAAAGCGCGCACCTACCGCAATCAGCAAATCACAAGACTGAACAGCCAAGTTAGCGGCTTTGGTTCCATGCATGCCCAGCATACCGAGGTAAACCTCGCTTTCTGCATCTACGCTGCCCAACCCTTTTAATGTGGCAACGGCTGGTATACCAGTTTCTTGTGCCAGCGCACGCAGCGCCGGAACTGCCTGCGCCATGCCAACACCGCCGCCGATATACAGCATCGGTTTCTGTGCCTGCGCCATCATCGCACGCGCTTCAAGGATGGCGTCGTGCGGCAGCGCCAACACTTCTTCAACAGGCAGCAGATGCGGCACGGGTTCACCTTTCGCAATTTGGATATTTTTAGGAATATCAACCAAAACCGGGCCAGGACGGCCAGATTGAGCAATGGCAAACGCTTCAGCCATCACGGAAGGCAGATCATCAAGCGACTCAACCAAAAAGCTGTGTTTGGTGCAGGCCAGGGAAAGGCCTAACACATCAATTTCCTGAAAGGCATCGGTTCCGATGAACGCGGATGAAACCTGCCCGGTGATCGCAACTACAGGAACGGAATCCATCATGGCATCAGCAAGGCCAGTGATCAGGTTGGTTGCACCCGGACCAGAGGTTGCAATGCAAACACCCGTTTTACCGGTAGAACGCGCATATCCGATTGCAGCCATCACAGCGCCCTGCTCATGCCGGCACAATAGGTGTTCCACGCCGCCGTCATAGAGCGCATCGTATACCGGCATGATTGCGCCGCCGGGATAACCAAATACGGTATCAACGCCCTGCGCGCGTATAGCCTGAACCACCCACTGTGCACCTGTCATCGCTATTCTCCTGTATCCTGAGGGGAACAACAGAATTTTATGCTACTGTTCATTGTTTGTTCCTTGATGATTTGCTGATATTTAGCCTGGCCGAAAAAAAACCCCCGGACCTTTCGGTGCGGGGGTTTTTCGAGTTTCAGGCTTGATTTTTAAGCCTTTCTTTCTCCAAGCGTTGCCCCGCACGGTAGGTTAATAATCACCACCACGCTAATCACGACTAGGCTAATCACTTGTAGAAGGGCTTTCATTTTTTGTTCAATTCTTTTACGTGTTCGAAGTAATGCCTACAGAGTTATCATAGTTAGCAGGGTGATGACAATAATTTTCATCAGTTATTTTCATAATTTTGATTTGAGTTATTCGTTATCAAATTGTAATTAAAAGGATATTTGCTGAATGATAAATATTCATCACTTTCCTAACGTTATAATTGATTGGTGCTTTTGCGGGCAGTGTCTCGCTTAGCCGTAATCTCAAGCAAGTGACATAAATTTGCTGTGCAGCATCTCGCGCGTCCACCTTTATCCTTTCGTAATCTCTCCCTTATGTCGTCAGAATCGCTGCAACAAGGAGCGGTTATGTCATTGTCTAAAGTACTTACGCGTGCTGCATTGGGTGTGGAAGCACCATTAGTGACCATTGAAGTGCATATCAGTAATGGTTTGCCTGCATTGACATTAGTTGGCTTACCCGAGACGACGGTAAAAGAAGCCCGGGAGCGGGTTCGTAGCGCCATCATCAACAGCGGTTTTAACTTTCCAGCTAAACGTATCACCATCAATCTGGGCCCAGCCGATTTACCGAAAGAAGGCGGACGCTATGACCTCCCGATGGCAATCGCCATTCTTGTGGCTTCTGAACAGCTTCCTGCCGAGAAATTGACTCAGCATGAGTTTCTGGGAGAGTTAGCTCTTGATGGCGCGCTCTGTCGCGTTCAGGGCGCGATTCCGGCAGCAATGGCTGCGCTTGAAGCGGGTCGTCAACTCATACTCGCTGTGGAGAATCAGGCAGATGTAGGTCTTATCCGCTTGGGTACATCACTGGTTAGTCCGCATCTACTCGATGTCTGCGCTTTTTTGCATAATCAGTGTGAACTAACCGTAGCCGAACCGCAGGATGAAACACCCGAGCATTTTAGCGAAGATTTAAGTGACATCATTGGGCAGGAACAAGGCCGAAGAGCCTTAGAGATTACCGCTGCAGGCGGACATAATTTGATGTTAATTGGCCCGCCCGGTACGGGAAAGACCATGTTGGCCACGCGATTGCCAGGTATTATGCCACCGCTGAGCGATCAGGAAGCACTGGAGTGTGCCGCTATCGCCAGCCTGGCCAACAGCGGTGATCTTCATCAGCAATGGCGTAAAAGGCCATTCAGGTCCCCTCATCATAGCGCTTCGTTGTATGCGTTGATTGGGGGCGGTTCGCTACCTCGTCCAGGCGAAATTTCATTAGCGCACAATGGGGTGCTTTTTTTGGATGAACTTCCTGAGTTTGAACGAAAAGTTTTAGACTCATTACGCGAACCGATAGAATCTGGCGAAATCGCCATATCTCGAGCCCGAGCGAAAGTGACCTATCCTGCTCGCTTTCAGCTTATCGCAGCGCTGAATCCTAGCCCAACTGGCCATTACCAAGGCCAACATAATCGCTGCACACCTCAGCAAGTTTTACGGTATCTCAGTAAGCTTTCTGGGCCCTTTCTTGATCGTTTTGATCTCTCGCTTGAAGTCCCTTTATTGCCAAGCGGGATGCTAAGCCAGCAACGTCACGCGGGTGAAACATCTGCAAAAGTACGTGAGCGCGTTTTGTCAGCTCGAGCTGTACAGATTGCGCGTGCAGGAAAAATTAACGCTCATATGAGCAATGCGGATATACAGTGTTGGTGTGACATTCGGAAAGAGGATGCAGAGTGGCTTGAATCTGTACTGAATAAACTGGGCTTATCAGTACGAGCATGGCAACGGCTTTTAAAAGTGGCGCGTACAGTGGCGGATCTGGCAGGAGAAAAGGATATTAACCGAAGCCATTTGCAGGAAGCGCTGAGCTATCGCAGTATTGACAGGTTAATGATTTATCTTCATAAAAGCCTGCAATAAAAAAGGGGCTTTCGCCCCTTTTTTTAATCTTCACTGTCGCTGTAATCTTCGACGGTATCCATTTGAGGCTTACCACCCGACAAGGTGTGAAAACGCTTAGGACGCTTGATACGTGCGGTATATTTTGTCCATACACGTTCCGCTTCCGTTTGCGGCTCACGCACACCACGACATACTTCAATAAATAAACGTTCTTCTTCCGTTATCGGTTCACGCTTTGACAAATCAAGTTCGTTAAAAGCGAATCCGTGGCGCTCAAGAAGCTGTGCTTCTTTAATAGTAAAGTCACCGTGACGCGAAAAACCGCGAGGGTAATGTTTGTTATCAAAGAACCGATTTTCTGTTGAGAAGCTTTCCGCCATGTTACACGCTCCTGATTCTCGTATGGCCGTGCTATTTATGGCGCGGAGTATTAGATAGGCTTGACAGAGTGTAAAACAAAACATTTAAATCTATACGACAAACATTTTTTGGGAGAACGCTGTGGATACGGAATTACTGAAAACTTTCCTGGAAGTGAGTAGAACTCGCCATTTCGGGCGCGCTGCAGAAGCACTTTACTTAACGCAATCTGCTGTCAGTTTTCGCATCCGTCAGTTGGAAAATCAGCTTGGTGTAAATCTTTTTACTCGTCACCGCAATAACATACGACTGACTTCAGCTGGCGAACGGTTATTGCCCTATGCCGAGAGTTTGATGAGTACATGGCTCATGGCTAAGAAAGAAGTCTCGCATACTCAGCAGCATCATGAGCTCTCAATTGGGGCCAGCGCCTCGTTATGGGAGGCTTACTTGACGCCCTGGCTGCAGACGCTTTATGAGAATCGTGAAAGTCTTCACCTTGAGGCGCGTGTGGCGCAACGCCATCTGCTGGTTAAGCAATTACATGAGCGTCAACTCGACCTGCTGGTCACCACTGAAGCACCGAAAATGGATGAGCTGACGAGCCAACAGATAGGTCATATCTCATTAGCACTATTCCGTGCGCGTAAAACAGAGAAGCGTGAGAAATACGATTACATTAAGTTGGAATGGGGTGCGGATTTTCATCAGCATGAAAGTTATCTTTCAGGAGGAGATGATGTACCCGTTTTAACTACTACTTCTGCGCACGTCACGCGTGAACTGTTACATACCACCGGCGCCTGTGCGTTTTTGCCTGATTACTGGCACAGCCTTTATAGTGATCTGATGGTTATTCCCGACACACCGGTTGCTGTTCGCCCGCTTTATGCGGTGTGGCTGCAAAACAGTGATCAGCAGGCACATATCAAACAGCTCTTAAAATTCCCGGTAATGGTACGCTGACAGATCTTTAGCCTAACAAAGCACTAATTAAGCCCGTTATAAAGTTAACTGGCTTAATTTTTGTTCTTGTCGCTGTTTTGGAGGCAAAAAAAAACCTTTGCCTAAGCAAAGGTTTTTTCTATTTCTGGCAGGGGCGGAGGGACTCGAACCCCCAACACCCGGTTTTGGAGACCGGTGCTCTACCAATTGAACTACGCCCCTAAATAGGGTGGCGGAACGGACGGGGCTCGAACCCGCGACCCCCTGCGTGACAGGCAGGTATTCTAACCAACTGAACTACCGCTCCACCGATTCTGTACTGCCGCCCGCGCTGCAGGCTGCAGGTGTTTCG